>Ga0208389_1000208_pt1 | contig 32922 bp, 39 predicted proteins | sample CryBogCBH12Aug09_FD_184625 | JGI IMG/M metagenome (GOLD analysis project Ga0208389, IMG submission 184625) | Freshwater microbial communities from Crystal Bog, Wisconsin, USA - CBH12Aug09 (SPAdes) (version 2) | ecosystem: Environmental > Aquatic > Freshwater > Lake | place: Crystal Bog... | reverse complement strand
CCCCCATACCCACCCGGATATTACACCACGCGCGCGTGAGAGGGGCTCGCGATTGGCACCCGATTGGCAACCAGAGCCGCTGACCGGAGACATCGCCAAGCGCATCGCCCTTTGGCCACCCGGAACCGACGATGAACCGGGGCCATTATCCCGAGAACTGGCCAAGTTTCGTGACTGGGCCGCAAGCGCAACAGGCCAGAACGCGCTGAAAACCGACTGGCAAGCCGCATGGCGAAACTGGCTCAGGCGAGCCGATGATGAGGGAAGGCAGCACCGCAATGAACGCCCGGCGAATTACCGAAATGCACCCGACAAACGTGATGGCGCTGCCAAGGCCCTCGACCGACGACTTGGATTTGACGACGCTGCCCCCCCGTTTGGACGGGCCGATGCTTTCGAGGGTGTGGGCGATAGCCAACGCGCCTTTGACCGCCCCGCAGCCCTGCGATGAGCGCCACCTCCAGCAGTGCCTGCGCGTGATGCTGGCGGTGCTGCCCAAGCGCCATTCCGACGATGTGAGCGGGGAGCTATTCATCGCGGCCTATCTTCGCCAGCTCCGGCAATTCCCCAACGAGGCGATCAGCTTTCTGGCGGATCGGGCAACGGCAAGCTGCCAGTGGTTTCCGACCATCTCGGAATGCCTGACGATGATCGGCGAGTGGCGGAGGAGGGATGCCGCAACCGAGCGCCGGGCCCTGGCGCGCCGGATTGCCCGCACTGAGGAAAATGCACGCCAGGCAGAAGCCGCGCGGCCCGCCGCCCCCCCCCCGCCGGTCACCCAAGCCGATGTAGATGGGATGAACGAGAGCCTGATTAACATCGGCATTAACTGCGGCGCGCTGATCCGCAACGCCGATGGCACCGTGAGCCCGGCCCCGTGAGCGAGGGCATTCCCCGCGCTGGTGAAAACCCGCAAGCCTGGTGTGATTTCCAGAATGCGGCGCTGATCCGCGACGATATCGAATGGATCGTTGGCCATGATGGCGGCCTGCACCTGCGGACCAAGCCCGGCGTGCTGGCTCAGCGCATCAAGGCGGAAGATGAGAGGCGCAAGCGGGAAGCGCGCCATCACGCCCACCGGCAGGCCCACCCGATAACGCGCACCGCCGATATGTTTGAGAAGGGGGATTTCTGATGCAGATGGCCTTCTATTTCGGGAGCTTCGCAACGGATGTGGCGCACGCGCAAGCCGGTGCCGCGCTGGGGCAGCATGGCAAATGCCTGCTCGACAAGCGCAAGGTGCCGCGCGGGAATCGCGATGTGGTGCTGACCGATCACGAGGTGGAGCTGGTGCGACAGGTCTATGAGATGGGCGGCTTGTGCCTGCGTGAAGTCGCGGAAAAGTTCGAGGTCTCGAAGCAGCATGTCCACGACATCGTGACGTTTCGCCGGAGGCCTTATGCCAGTTGAAACTAATCCCGAGACCAAGGCAAAGCTCATTGCTGAGTGGCGCGCTGCAACCGCCCGGTATGAGCGGGAAGCAGTCGGCACGCCCGAATGGAGATTGGCGGCGGCTGATCTGAAAAGGGCGCAGGCCCCGCTTCTACCTTATACCCGGACGACTGGAGAAAACCGTGGCTAAGCCCAAAGCACCTGCTCAAAAAAGAGGCAGACCCACCAAGCGCACACCTGCGGTGATTAAGACGATCCTCGATGGGCTGAGCCGTGGCACGCCTCTTACGGTGATCTGCGCGCCCGATAATATGCCGCATGATGACACGGTGCGGAAATGGGAAGTCGCTGACCCGATTTTTTCGGCGGAAGTGGCGCGCGCGCGCGCGCGAGGCCATGATGCTCTGGCGGCTGAATGCCTCGCCATCGCCGATGAAAAGCCTGATCGGGTGATAACCTATCTTGGCGACAACAAGTCTGAGAGCCGGGTGGATAGCGGCGCGGTGGCCCATGCCAAACTGCGGATATGGACCCGGCAGCAGCTGCTCGCGAAGTGGGATCCCAAACGCTACGGCGAGCTGCTCAAGCTGGCCAACGCCGATGGCACCAACATTGATTTGACCGGGCGCATTCAGGCCGCGCGGGAGAGGGCCAAGAATGGCGAGTGAAGCCGATGCCATGCTGGCCGATGATATCGGCGGCTTTGCTTTCGATCCCTATCGCCACGCCCTCTATGCCTATCCGTGGGGCGAAGGCGAGCTGGCGGACATAGCCGGTCCTCGCAACTGGCAGCGCGAGGTGATGAACACGATCCGCGACCACCTGCAAAATCCTGAAACCCGGTTCACGCCATGTCGCATCGCGCGCGCCTCTGGCCACGGCATCGGCAAATCGGCGCTAATCGCCATGGTGTCCAAGTGGGCGCTCGACACCTGCGTCGATACCCGCATCATCGTCACCGCCAATACCGAGAGCCAGTTGCTGACCAAGACCAGCCCGGAGCTGGCCAAGTGGGCCCGGCTGGCGATCACCAAGGGGTGGTTCCGATCCAACGCCACCAGCATGATTTCGACCATGAAGGATCGCGACAAAAGCTGGCGCATGGATCTGGTGACGTGGAGCGAGAACAATACCGAGGCCTTCGCGGGCCTGCACAATCAGGGCAAGCGCATCGTGCTGATCTTCGATGAGGCCAGCGGCATCGCCAAGGCGGTGTGGGAGGTGGCGCTGGGCGCGATGACCGATGAAAACACCGAAATCATCTGGCTGGCCTTTGGCAACCCCACGCTGAACACGGGCGAGTTTCGCGAATGTTTCGGCAAGAAGCGCAAGCTGTGGAACACCAGACAGATCGATAGCCGCACGGTGGAGGGCACCAACAAGGCCTATCTGCAGGAACTGATCGACACCTATGGCATCGATAGCGATGTGGTGAAGGTGCGCGTGCTGGGCCAGTTTCCCAGCGCCTCGTCCATGCAGTTCATCGCCAGCGATATCGTGGAGGAAGCGCGGACGCGCGATCTGGGCCCGGTGCTGATTACCGATCCGGTGATCTTCGGTGTCGATTGCGCGCGGTTTGGCGACGATCACTCGACGCTCGCCATCCGCTCTGGCCGCGATGCGCGTTCGCGCGAGTGGAAGCGCTGGGACAACACCGACGCCATGACGCTGGCCGGTGATATCGCCATTGAGGCCGGTCGCTGGCATCCCGATGCGATCTTTGTCGATGCGGGCAACATCGGCGCGGCAGTGGTGGATCGCCTGCGCCAACTGATCCCCGACACCATGGTCAGCGAGGTGTGGTTTGGATCGAAAACATCGCGGCAAGCGGAGTTCAATGGGATGCGCGTCCGCGTCGCCAATAAGCGCGCCGAGATGTGGACCAATATGCGCGAGTGGCTGAAAGGTGGCAGCGTGCCGGATCACCAAGGCCTGGGCGATGATCTGATCGGGCCGGAATATACCTTCGATGTCGATAACGCGATCCTGCTGGAGAAGAAGGAGCACATGAAGAAGCGCGGCCTGCCATCGCCCGATGATGGCGACGCGCTGGCCTGCACCTTCGCCGAGCCGGTTGCGCCGCGCGCTCTGCCGTCCAGCCGTGATATGCGAAACTACCCGCGTCCGCGTGGCGCTCAGGGCCGGGAATATGATCCTTACGCAACGTAGGGAACCCCATGCCGCAGCCAGCTCCATTTCTTGTCCTGTCGCTTCCACGGTCGCGCTCTGCGTGGCTGTCGAAGTTCCTGACCTATGGCGAATGGGGCTGCGGCCATGATGAGCTGCGCCATATGCGGAGCCTTGACGATGTGCGCGCGTGGTTCTCGCAGCCCTGCACCGGATCGGCGGAGACCGCCGGCGCGCCATGGTGGCGCTTGCTGGACCGCTTTGCGCCGGATTGCCGCATCCTTGTGGTGCGCCGCCCGGTCGGGGAGGTGGTCGATAGCCTGATGCGCCTGCCCGGTATCGTGTTTGACCGGGCCGCACTGACCGCGCAGATGAACCGCGTTGATCGCAAGCTCGACCAGATCGAGAAGCGGGCGCGCAATGTCCTGTCGGTGCGCTTCTCCGCGCTGGAGGATGAGCAGATTGCCGCCTGTGCCTTCGAGCATTGCTTGCCCTATGCCCACGATCACGACCATTGGGCCGCGCTCGCTCCGGTCAATGTGCAGTGCGATATGCGGGCGATGGTGCGCTATGTTACGGCCAACCGGGCGGCGCTGGCCAAGCTGGTAGCCGTGGCCAAGCATACATCGATTGCGGCCATGTCGGCGCGGCCCGTTGCCGATCTCGATGGCATCACCTTCCAGACGGAGCCTTTCGATCAATGGCTGGCCGATGCGCGCGCGCTGTTTGATGACCACCTGACGCTGGTGGGCGAAGCGCCGGGCGATTGGCAGACCAAGAATATCCCGCTGATGCGCCAGTTCGATGCAATGGGTGCGATGCAGATTATGACCGCACGCAGCAATGGCCGGATGTTTGGCTATCTGATGACGTTGATCGCGCCGTCCCTCGCATCCGAGACGCTGATCTCTGCCACCAATGGCACGTTTTACGCCGATCCATCGGTGCCCGGCCTCGGCATGAGGCTGCAGCGCGCCGCCATCGCCCGGCTTCGCGCGCGGGGTGTGGATCACATTTTCATGCAGGCGGGAACGCGTGGCTCGGGTGAGCGGATCGGCGCGCTGTATCAGCGCCTCGGGGCCGTCAACGATGGTCAGATGTTCCGCCTTCAACTGACGGGGGCTTGAATATGGGTTTGTTGGGAGCCGCTGTGGGTGTGGCCGCGCTTTCGGTGGGTGCGTCGCTCTATACCGGGATCACGTCCGCGAACGCCCAGAAGGCCGCGCAGGCGCAGACCATGGCCAATCAGGCGCGGATACAGAAGCAGGCTGATGCGCGCCAACCCAACACTGCCGCGATCATGGCGGCGGCGCAGGCCAAGATGGGCTCCTCTTCTGGCACGAACCTGACGGGCGGCTCTGCCGCAGCCGCGCCACTTGGTGGCGGCAATACCTTGCTGGGCGGATAAAATGGCGGAAGTCTCCGATATCGAGCGGCTGCTGCGTCGCCATTCCAGCATGAAGCAGGAGCGTGCTTCGTGGATGCCGCACTGGCAGGAATTGTCCACCTATCTGCTGCCGCGCAATGGCCGCTATTTCCTGCAGGATCGGGATCGCGGCCAGCGCAAGCACAACAACATCTACGACAGCACCGGCACCCGCGCGCTGCGAACGCTGGCCGCAGGGCTGATGTCTGGCCTCACCTCGCCCGCGCGCCCATGGTTTCGGCTGGGCGTGGCCGATCAGGATCTGATGAAGTCGCAGCCGGTCAAGGTGTGGCTCAACGAGGTGCGCGATCTGATGCTGGCGATCTTCGCCAAGTCGAACACCTATCTGGCGCTTCACTCGATCTATGGCGATCTCGGTTGCTTTGGCACTTCCGCATCGCTGTTGCTCGATGATTTCGAGAATGTGATAACCCATTACACCAGCCCGAATGGCGAGTTCTGCCTCGGCACAGACTATCGCGGCAACGTCAACGCCCTGAGTCGGGAGTTTCAGAAGACCGTTGGCGAGCTGGTGGGCGAGTTCGGCTATGACAATTGCTCGCAGACGGTGCGCGGGCTTTACGACAACAGCCAGTATAACGGCTGGGTATCGGTGGTTCATGTGGTGGAACCGCGCGATCAGCGCGATGCCAGCAAGCAGGATGGCCGGAACAAGAAGTTCGCTTCCTGCTACTTCGAGATGGGCCGCGACCGGGAAAACCAGTTCCTCTCTGAAAGCGGCACCGATAGCTTTCGTGCGCTGGCTCCGCGCTGGGAGAAGCTCTCGGGCGATGTCTATGGGATGTCGCCCGCCATGGAGGCGCTGGGAGATGTGAAGCAGCTGCAGCACGAGCAGCTCCGCAAGGCCAACGCCATCGACTATCAGACCAAGCCGCCGCTGCAGGTGCCAACGGCGTTGAAGAATCGCAATGTGGACCAGCTGCCGGGCGGTATCACCTATGTCGATTCCGCGACGCCCAGCCAGCAAATCCGCACCGCCTTCGATGTGAACCTGAACCTGCAATATCTGCTGGAGGATATTCAGGACGTGCGGGGGCGCATCAACTCCGCGTTCTACGCCGATCTGTTCCTGATGATTAGCCAGCTGCCCGCGAATGGCCAGATGACGGCAACCGAGGTGGCGGAGCGCAACGAGGAAAAGATGCTGATGCTCGGGCCTGTGCTGGAGCGCCTGCAGGGGGAATTGCTGAACCCGCTGGTCGAGCTGACTTTCGAGCGCATGGTGAAAACCAATATCCTGCCACCCCCGCCTCCCGAGTTGCAGGGGGTCGATATTCAGGTCGATTTCATCTCGATCCTCGCGCAGGCGCAAAAGGCGATCTCGACCAGCGGCGTTGACCGGTTCGTGCAATCCATCGGGGTGGTGGCGCAAATGAAGCCCGATGTGCTCGACAAGTTCGACAGCGACAATTGGGCCGATGCCTATTCCGATATGCTGGGCGTGGATCCCGACTTGATCGTCGCGGGCGATCAGGTGGCGCAGGTGCGCCAGGCACGCGCTCAGGCGCAGGCGCAGGCCGCGCACAACGCGCAGGCCAATCAGGTGGCGGATACGGCCCAGAAGGGCGCGTCGGCCATCACGGCGCTGGCTGGCGCAGGTGTTGCGCCGCAGGACGTGATGAGCGGTCTCTCGGGTTACAGCGGATCATAAGGAGCATTTGAGATGGGCTATTTGAAGGTCAACAAGACGCAGGTCACTGCCTATGGTGGCAACAATGCCAAGCCGCAGGCGCTGGATTATGATGGCGCTGCCGTCACGCCTGCCGATGCCACCAACCTGCCAAACGGGATTTGCCGGGGCGTCTATGTGACGGGAACCGGCAATATCACCGGGGTGACGCCTTCGGGCGCGACGGTGGTGCTGACCGGCATTCCGATCAACACCGTGGTGCCGATCGATCTCTCGATCATCGGCGCAACGGGCACCACCGCAACCGGCATTCTCGCCCTCTACTGAGGATTAACCCATGAAACTTGTCAGCATGAAGCGGGCCGATGATGACGACATGGACAGCGTGCCATGGTCATCGCCGAACTATGGCTATGGCCTGTCGATCAGCCTGAACGAGGATCAGTGCGAGGCGCTGGGGATCACCAAGGGGATGCGCGCCGGGGCCAAGGTTTCGGTGCAGGCGACGGGCATCGTCACCAGCGTGAACGAGAGCGTGAGCAACGAGGCTGGCGAAACCGGCACCGATCTTTCGATCACGATCCAGCTGACTGACCTTGGCCTGCAGCAGCAGGGGAAAGCCAGTAATGCCGCTGCTATTCTGTATGGAGACGACTGATGGGCATCGTGAACAAACAGCCTGGCTCCGTTGCCATTTTCGCTGCGGGAGATGGCCTGACGGGCGATATTCCGCTGGCGGACAATGATCCGCAGCGCGCCACCTATGTCTATTTTGTGCCGAGCTTCGTGCCGGGTGCGACGCCAACGGACATTCTTCAGATCCAAGGCTCTGCATCCAAGGTGGTCAAGATCAGGCAGATCCTGTTCTCGGGCATCGCCACGGCTGCATCAAATATTCTGCCAACGCTGGTGAGGCGCTCCGCTGCCAATACCGGTGGCACGTCCGCTGTTCAGGCCTTGGCCAAGCGCGACCCGAATGACGCTGCGGCGACGGCAGTGCTGACCACATGGAGCGCGAACCCAACGGGGCTAGGTGCGGCTGTGGCGACGCTCGATGGGGGCCGCGTTAACCTCGCACCCGCTGCGAACGGAGGCATCGACCGCCTGTTGCTGCAATATGCGTGGCTGAATGAAAAGGCGATCACCCTGCGCGGGACATCGGATTTCATCTGCATCAACCTCGGGGGTGCGGCGTGGCCAGCTGGTGGTGCGCTCGACATCGAAATCGTCGTGACCGAGGAATGACCATGATTGGCCTCCAATCCATTCGCCATGCTTGGGCTGTCTTTCTGGGCCGCGCTCGCATCGAGGCAACCGCAATCGAAACGGACGGCACGGAAGAGCTGCGCCGCCTGTTCGATCACCTGACCTTCGCAACCAAACTGATGGAGTTACCCATGGCCTTTGCTGATGACATCGCCGCACTCGATACCGAAATCACCAACGCTCTCGCCGCCAAGGATGCTGCTGCGGCTGGCACCGTGGCCGAGCTGGCTGCTGCCAACGAGCAGATTGCCACGCTGCAGGGCCAGATCGCCACCAATGAAACCGCGCTGCAGGCCCTGATCGCCAAGTATGCGCCGCCCGCTCCAGCTGCGGTTGAACAGCCTGCCGCCGTAACGGGCTAAGCCTTTCCACATCGGGATAGGCAGGAAGGGCGCTGGCTTCGGCTAGCGCCCTTTTTCGTGCGTCCGCGTGAGATTCTGCGCCCGCGTTAATGTCCCCTCGCATGACAGAAGCTCACGACGATCCACTCGACCTAGATGGCCAGGACAAGGCTTCGGACGCCCGCGCCCGTAAGTCTCGCGCCGAAGCTGTCAGTGAGGCTGACGATATCAAGTGGCTGATGTCCGGCAAGCGGGGGCGTCGCGTCATGTGGCGTCTCCTCGATCGTGCAGGCGTCTTTCGCTCATCGTTCACGGGCAACTCGGAGACCTTCTTTCGCGAGGGTCAACGCAACATCGGTCTGATCTATCTCGGTCAGGTCCATGAAATTGCGCCCGATGCTTACCCGACGATGGTCGAGGAAAACAGGGCGAAACAATGACCGATATCACCACCACTGCGGCAGCTGCACCCATCACCGAAGGCGTCGCCGCGTCAGAAACCAGCGTTGCCGCCCCGACTTTGCTCGACGGCCCAGCGCAATCCAGCAGCACTGCCGCCCCGGAGGGTGAAGGCGTATCCGCAGGCGTGGACGCCAACACAGAGGAGAAGCAACCGGACGATCAGCCGAAAGGCGCGCCGGACGAGTACGAGGAGTTCACGCTGCCGGAAGGTCACACGATTGACCCCGAGGTAAACGCGACCCTCAAGGCTCTCGCGAAGGAACTCAACCTAGACCAGGGGCAGGCGCAGAAGGTGGCCGAGCTTGGTGCTCAAATGTCCGCAAGGTGGACATCGCAGCTTCAGGCCCACATCGATGCGACTTCGGACGCATGGGAAGCCGCTGCCAAGGCCGACAAGGATATCGGGGGCGACAAGCTCGCCGCTAATCTCGGCTTGGCGAAATCCGCACTCGATCAATTCGGGACGCCGGAACTGCGCGAACTGCTGAATGCGAGCCGCCTGGGCAACCATCCCGACATGATCCGCCTGTTGGCGAAGGTCGGCCAGGCAACCAGCGACGACAACCGCATCACGACTGGAAAACCTCCGGCAGCACCGGGCACCAGATCAGCGGCCAGCGTCCTTTTCCCGTCTCAGCAAGGATAACGCAAAATGGTAACTCTCACCTCTGGGCAGCTCACGCTTGCCGACTGGGCAAAGCGCCTCAATCCCGATGGCTCGATCCCGGTAATCGCCGAACTCCTCTCGCAGACCAATGCGATCCTCGAAGACGCCGTGTTCCAGGAAGGCAACCTGCCGACTGGCCACCGTGTCATGATCCGCACCGGCCTGCCCGCCGTCTATTTCCGCTCGATCAACCAGGGTGTGCCGGTCAGCAAATCAACCACCGTGCAGGTGGATGAGGCCACTTCGATGCTGGAAGCCTATGCCCGCATCGACAAGGATCTGGCCGAGCTGAATGGCAATACCGCTGCCTTCCGTATGTCGGAAGACTCCGCCTTTATCGAGGGTATGTCGCAGGCTCAGGCCTATACCATGTTCTATGGCAACCCCTCGGTTGATCCTCGCCAGTATCTGGGCCTCGCGGCTCGTTATGGCGCGATCAGCGGCGCGGGCAATGCCCAGAACATCATTGATGCCGGTGGCACCGCCTCCAACAACGCCTCGGTCTATCTGGTGGTGTGGGATGATGAAACGGTGTTCTGCCCCTTCCCCAAGGGTTCGGTCGCCGGGCTGCTGCATGAAGATCAGGGACAGCTCACGGTCTATGACGCGAGCAATAATCCCTATCAGGCCTACCAGAGCCACTACCAGTGGAAGAATGGCCTCTGCGTCAAGGACTGGCGCTATGTCGTGCGTATCGCCAACATCAACGTTGCCAATTTGACCGCGCAGTCTGGCGCGGCTGATCTGGTCACGCTGATGAGCCGCGCGCTCGATCGCATCCCCAACTTTGGCAAGGGCAAGGCGGCGTTTTACATGAACCGCACCGTCTATTCGATGCTGCGCGTGCAGGCGCTCAACAAGTCGAGCATGGTGTTCGGCATTGAAAAGGGCCTGAACCAGTTTGGCAATTCGACCAGCTGGACCTCTTTCGAGGGTGTGCCGCTGCGCCGCGTTGACCAGCTCCTGAACACGGAATCGCGCGTTGTCTGATTGAGTGGCGCGGCCTTCGGGTCGCGCCCTTCTTCATCACGCAAGCAAGGGAAATTGAACCATGATTACCGACGCAAACCTTCTGGTGTCTGGCACGCTCGCTGGCACCGCTCTCGCTCCGGTGGTGACCGGCCAGACTGTCACGGGTGCCTCCGCCGTGCTTTCCACCAATACCATCGACCTGCTGCAGAACCGCGATATCGGCGAAGGCAACGATCTGGTGAAGGCCCGTATGGAGGTCACCACTGTCTTTGCCGGTCTGACCGCGCTGCAGGCTGACGTCATTCAGGCCGACGATGCCGCGCTGTCCGTAAATGTCACGGTGATCGGCTCGACCGGCGCGGTTCCGGTTGCCTCGCTGGTGGCTGGCGCGCGCTTCGATATCGAACTCAATGCGCGCATTGGCAGCAAGGGCCAGCGCTATCTTGGCGTGCGCTATACCCCGACTGGCACCGGCACCACGGGCGCGGTGGTCTGCGATTTCGGCGATGCCTATACCGATGGCCAGAAGTTCTATCCGAGCGGCTTCACGGTCAACTGATAGCTCTAGCGCGGCGATCCTCTCCCCGTCCGCGCTTTCCTTGGGGCACTCTTTGGAAGGGGTGCCCCATTTTTTCCGGAGTATCTATCATGGCACAATTCAAGGTTCTGGTGCGCTCGTTCATCGACAACCAGTCTTATGAAGCGGATTCGGTCATCGAATATGATGGTATCCCCGCCGATAATCTCGCGCCCATCGACAAGGATGCAAAGGCGGCTGTTGCGGCTGCGGCTGCGGCTGGCATCCCCACGGCGGTTCCCGCTGACTGGAACCCTCCGCTGGGCATCGCTGACGCTGCTTCCGCGCTGGCCGGGACGTCTGCCGCGCAAAACCCGGCTGCTCTGGCCGCTGCGGCACAGATCATCACCGGGGATGGCTCGGTTTCTGGCGCTCCGGCTCCTGCGGCGCAGTAAGCTGGTATGGCTACGGACGTTGACATCTGCAACATGGCGCTGGCCCTGCTGGGCGATGCGGCAACGGTCACGTCCATAGCGCCGCCCGAGGGGAGCGCGCAGGCCTCGCACTGCGCGCGCTTCTACCCCATTGCCCGTGATGCGCTCTATGAGATGTCCAGCTGGGGCTTCTCGACGGTGCGCGCCAATCTGGCCGAGCTGACCAATAATTTCCCGATGTGGGCGCATGAATACCAAGCGCCATCGAATATGGTGAACACCCTGGCGGTGCTCGATTCTGCCGCCACCGATGATTATGGGGCCCCATGGGTTTCCGGCTATACGCCCTTTGGCGTGCAGAACACCGGCCAGTCTATCTATGAGCCTCAGCCTTATGCGGTGGAGTTTGACCCAGCCTATGCGGTCGAGGTAATCCTGACCAATCAGGCAAACGCCTGCCTGCGCTATACCCAGATCGTCACCGACACGACGCTGTTCTCGCCCACCTTCGTCATCACCCTGTCCTATTGGCTGGCCTCCTATCTCGCCGGGCCGATCATCAAGGGCGATGCGGGAATGTCGGTGGCGCAATCGATGCGGAAGACCGCGAACGAAATGCTGGCGATATCGCGCCCGAGCGATGCCAATCAGGGGATGCAGCGTGTGGCGCAAAGCACGCCCTGGATGGTGGGCCGCTGACGTGCCGAATATTCGCGGCTTTCAGGCCAGCTTCAACGGCGGCGTCGTTACCCCGGAGTTCTGGGGACGCATAGACGATCAGAAATATCAAAGCGGCATGGCGATGTGCAACAACTTCATCGTGCTGCCGCATGGGCCCGTGGTGAATTGCCCCGGCACACAGTTCGTCGCCGCCACCAAAAGCGCAGCACATAAATCGCGGCTGATCCCGTTTACCTATTCGACGGTGCAGACGGTCGCCATCGAGCTGGGCAACCAATACATCCGGTTCTACTCGCAGGGGCTGGCGCTGCTGACGCCCGTGGGCTCTCCGGCATGGTCCAGCGCCACCACTTATCCGGTGGGCGCTCTGGTTACCTCAGGTGGCTTCACATGGTATTCGCAGCAGGCCGGGAACCTCAACCAAACTCCGGCTGCTGGCGCGTGGTGGTATCAGTTGGGCACCACCTATGAGATCCCGTCGCCCTATCTTGAGGCCGATCTCTTCGCGATCACCTTTGTCCAGTCGAATGATATTCTGACGCTGTGCCATCCCAACTATCCACCGATGCAGCTGAGCCGCTACGGATCGACCAACTGGCAGCTGGCGGCAATTTCATTCGGCAACCTTCTGGCTACGCCTGCCACCAGTGCCGTCACTACCGTTCGCGGATCGCCAGCCAGCACCGCCACCAAGACCTATTCCTATGAGGTCACCTCGACCTCTGCGGATGGCAAGAGCGAGAGCGCCGCCTCTGCGGTGATGGTCTCTGCCGCGCAAAACCTGCTCGATGCGGGCGCATACAATGGCGTGAACTGGACGGTTGGCGCGGGAACACGGTTCAATATCTATCGCCTGTCGGGGGGCCTCTATGGCCTCATGGGCATCTCCACGAGCGGCACCTTTACCGATGATGGCTCGATCATCCCCGATACCGGCAATACGCCGCCCATTGGCCAATATCCCTTCGCCAGCGATTATCCGGCTGCGGTCAGCTATCACGATCAGCGCCGCCTTTTCGCCGGGACGACACTGTATCCGCAGAAGGTATGGGGCACGCGCTCCGGCACCGAAAGCGATCTGGCCTATTCGATCCCGGTCAAGGATACGGACGCGATCAGCTTCACGATTGCCTCGCGCGATGTGAACACGATCCGGCATATCGTGCCGCTGCAGGCGGTGGTGCTGCTGACGGCGGGTGGTGTCTGGAAACTATCGTCCAGCGATGGCGGGGCGATCACGCCTTCGACAATCTCGCTGGCGTCGCAATCCGGCGTTGGCGCGAATAATGCCCAGCCGGTGGTTGATGATACCAGCTGCCTCTACATCGCGGCGCGGGGTGGCCATATCCGCGAGCTGGCATTTTCGTGGCAGGTGCAGGGCTATGTCTCGACCGATCTTTCGCTGCGGGCCCCCAACCTGTTCGATGGCTTCGATATAGTGCAGCTGGCGTTCCAGCGCGCGCCGACGCCGCTCATGTGGGGCATATCGACTGCGGGCAATATCATCGGCATGACCTATGTGCCCGATCAGGATGTGCGCGCGCTGTGGACGCGATCAACCGTCAACGGGATATTCGAGAGCATTTGCTGCATCGCCGAAGGGGTTGAGGATCGGGTCTATGCCATCGTTAACCGCACGATAGGCGGCGTGACGGTGCGCTATGTTGAGCGGTTCGCGGCTCGGCTGTGGTCGAATGTCGTAAACACCAACTATGTCGATTGCGCGGGCACCTATAGCGGCGCGCCCACCACCACCGTTACCGGCCTGACATGGCTGGAGGGCCAGACGGTCAATATTCTGGCCGATGGCTGCGTGATGCCTCCACAAACTGTGACTTCAGGCACGATCACGCTGACCGAGGCAGCTTCGAATATTCAGGTTGGCCTGCCCATCACCGCGCAGATCCAGACGCTACCGGCTGCCTTCCTGCAGGCTCCCGGCGCTGGTCAAGGTCGCCCGAAGAACGTCAACCGCGTGTTCTTTCGCGTCTCGGGCACGGGCGGTCTGCAAGCTGGACCTGACCCCACGACGCTGGTGCAGGCCAAGGTTCGCACGATAGAATCGCCGGGCTCGCCGCCGAACCTTGTCACCGATGAGATTGAAATCGTCATGTATCCATCGTGGGGCACGGGTGGCCAGTTCTACATCTACCATACCGATCCCCTGCCGATGACGCTGCTCTCGATGACGCCAGAGTTCGCGGTCGGCTCCTGAGCGCAAGGATAGTCCGCGTGGTTACCTCGTGCGCGCGTAATTTGGCGCAGCGCAATCGAGGAATATCAAATGGCTTTGTCGAGTTTGCTGATGGGGAACCCGTCTGGATGGGGCGGCACCAGCGCAGCCGCATCCTCGGCTCCGGCCACCTTCTTCGGCGCAAGCCCTGCCGCGATGGCGCAGGCGGGCAGTGTGCTGGGTATTGGCGGCGCGATCAGCGGTGGCATCGGCTCCTTCTTCTCCGCGCTGGGCCAAAAGAACGCGCTCAGGTTCCAAGCCCAGATGGACGATATGAACGCGCTGCACGCGGCGAGCGCTGGCACCGATCAGGCATCGCAGGTGCTGCAGCGCGGGGGCCAGATGATGGCAACCGAGAAAGCCGGGATGGCGGCGAATGGTGTGGAGCTGGGGGATGGTTCGGCGGCGCAAGTGGTCGCCTCGACCGATACCATGCGCCAGGTTGATGCGAACACCACCGTCAACAATGCGATGCAGCAAGCCTTCAGCTATCAGGCCGATGCCACTTTGAAGCGCGCGGCGGCGAGCGCGATCAGCCCGGCGATGCAGGGATTTTCGACGCTGCTGACCGGGGCCAGCAATGTGGCCAGCCAATGGGCCATGGGCGCGGGCGGCATCAAGAAAACTCCGTTCAAAGGGATGAAGTAACGTGGCTCGTGTCCCTACCTATGACAGCGCGCAGGTCGCGCCGACCGAGGCTGGCGTCGCCGCGCCAGACATCAACGCGACGCAGATCGCCGGGCAGCAGGCTGAAAAGCTGGGATCGGCAGAGGAGGGCTCGGGGAGCCAGATGGCCTATGTGGGCAATCTGCTGCAGGATCAGGCCAATCAGGTTCGCGTGCAGGATGCGGTAAATCAGGCAACCAATGCCGCGACGGCGCTGCGCTATGGATCGGACGACGCCAACGGCATTCACACGCCGGGCTATAGCGAGATAGCGGGCGAAAACGTCATGCACGTCATGGCGCCGGGCGGCACTAAAGCGCCCTTGGCGCAGGCTTATCCGGCGATGCTCCAGCAGAAGCTACAGGATATTTCCTCGACGTTGACCCCGCAGCAGCAGCAGTTGTTCACCGCTCATGCAGGGGCGCTGACGGCGCAGTTTACGAATGAGGTTGCAGCGCATCAGGCGCAGCAGTTCGGGGTTTGGAAAAACACGGTCAACACCGACACGCTGACTTCGAGCGCCAATACTGTAGCATCTGTGCTCCCGCAGATGGGCACTCCGCAATTCGATCTGGTAGCCAGCCCGGCGCTGGTGAATGCCGGGAGCGCGATAGATAAGGTGCTGGCGGGTCAGGGCGTGATGACGCTTGACCCGACAACTGGGAAGCCGATCTTCGCCGATGACGCTTCGCGCAACGTCTATGATACCGAGCGCAAGGCGCTGATGGGAAAATATGTCTCAACCATCGTGCAGGCCGGGGTGAACAATCAGCAGGCCCCGCAGGCGGAGGCGTTCCTCGCATCACAAAAGGATAATCTGGCACCAGATGACTATGCGCGGATCCACGCCAGCGTCGCGCAGGCGGCGGTCGGCACGACGGCGATGACGCAGGCGGACGCCATTACGACGAAGTTGTGGCCAGATCAAACGCAGCCGCCCGATCTAGTCAAGATGTACGCGGCGGTGCGTGCGGCCAACCCTACAAATTCGGCGCAAGCCGATGCGACAATGGACGAAATCAAGAAGCGCTGGGGGTATGCATCTTTCGATAAAGGGCAAAAGGCCGATGCAGCAATAGATGCTGCTAGCAAGGACATCGCCAATGGGAAGGGGCCGAACGACCTGATGGCATCGCCCTATTGGAGCGATATCCCCGGCCCACGCCAAGTTGAGCTTTTGAACCAGTCGCGCAATTTCTCCGAGGCACTAGTCAATGCCGGCGGCGGCAAGGGCTACGATGCCGTCTATGGCTCGGGCCGGTACGGCACGCCCTCGGTGCCAATCTCGCAAATGACCGTCGGCGCTGTTCAAGGTTTCCAGAGCGGGGTGCTGATCCCGGCGACGCGTGGCAAGATCGGCGCGGGGCCGACGATCGGCTCGGGCGCGGTCGGCGCCTATGGCATCAACTACGATACGCTGAAGCAATACGCGCCGCAGGTATTAGGCGCCAAGTGGCAGGACGAGCCATTTGACCAGACCAATCAATTCAAGATTGCGCAAGCGATCTGGAACGACCGCCGGGGCGGTGATCTTCATGCGACATGGGCCTCGCTGCCGCACAATGCGCCGGGCGTCTATGCGAACGTGCCGTTTACCGAAATGGCCGGCACGATCGCGCAAGGCGAGTCTGGCGGCACAGCGCCTTCAAAGACCGATCAGGCGGCGGCGGCTGATGCCTATCTGGCTGATCCATCCACAATCCCCTTGGCCACGCCACAAAGCGGGGCTGTGCTGGCAAGCCAGCTTGGCACCTATGCGCCGCATGTGATCGCTGTCGCCAAGGCTTACCAGAACAGCACTACGAAAGCCTCCTTGCCGACTGGTGAGGAAGTGAACGCCGTCATGGGCGGGCTTGGTCTGACGCTGCCGTCGCCGAAAAATCCGGGGCAATATCAAATATGGGCCAATATTCGCGCATCTCTGGCTCAAGTGATGTTGGCCAATTCTAAGAATGGTCCGATTACCGATCCGACCGAGCGGCTGATGCTGATGCAAAAGGCGGCGGCGCAAACCGTGCAGACCTCAGCCGGGAATTGGTGGGGCTCAAGCGCAGTACCATTGATTGCAGCAACGCCAGACCAGTTAAGCCATGTCGTAGTTCCAGACGATCAGGTGAAAGATATCAGCGATGCGCTCAAGGCCAAGGGCATGGCAGTAAATCCCAACACGATCAGGCAGCGCTATTTGAAGCGCCTTACCAATTCGGAGGCGCAGTAATTGGCTGATAATCCATATCTCGATGACTTGAACAATGAACAGGCCCAGCAGGCAGCGGCGATCCGCGCCAATGGCCAGATGGCATCCGGCACCGCCCCGGATATGTTCGCCAGCCTGCGCGCGACGGCGAAGCAGCTCAACCTGCCCACAGATGCCGTCACCAACGCGCCCGCCGTTCCGCAGCGCCAGATTGTCGGCCAGACCATCGATCAGAATACGCAGGGTGCGCCGGTTGCGCGGCAGGCTTACACCGATGCTGATTTTGCCAAGCTCGGGCATGACGACAGCCACAATGTTGGGCTGCTTGATCGGTTCATGGGCTGGGCTGGCAACTCGCCCATAGCCGCGCGGATCGCCAGCGCGGCCACTGCCGCCTCACCTATCGGCATGGCCAGTAATGCCCTCAACGGCGTGGGTAGCTTGCTCGGATACAAGCCCGGCGATCTGCAGGCATCCTTTGGGCATGGTATGGTGTCGGCGGCATCGGACGTGGTGAAGGGTATCGGCGCGCTGGGTGATATGCGCGATCAGGCCGTTCATTATGTGACTGGCGGCAATCCTATCGCCTCGATGCTGCTCGACCGCACGCTTGCCGCAATAAGCCCACTGGCGGTGGTTCCCGATATGGCTTCGGTGCAGCCGGCGACGACATGGCTCGATTCGAAATCGCAGGAGTTGGAAAACAGCGTCCAGACGCATGGGCGGCTGGCGCAAGCCGCGACGATGGCGGGCGGCATTGTTCCCTACCTGCTATCGGGTGAGTTCGCGCCAATCACGATGGCGCTTTCAGGTGTTGGTCAAGGTGCTGAAGCGGCGCAGGTAGCGGGCAAATATGGCACTGCTGCGGGCAACATCGGCGAGCTAGCCAATGGTGGTTTTCAGGCGCTGGTGGGGCATTATCTGGGCGGCGAAACCTTCGCCAATCTGGCACCGCAATTCGGCGATGCGTTGGCGGATGGGATCGCTTCGCGCATCGGTGGTGGCACCGCCAATGTTGCTGGCCGTGTGGTTGGTGGCCTCGCAGGCGATCTGACGCAAGGCATTACCAATATTGGAGCGCGAGCGCTGGGCGGTGCAGCACTGGGCACTGCCATGCAAGGCGGCTCGAATCTGATCGAGCGGGAGACCGTCAACCCGGATAAGAGCCTGACAGACGGCCTTTCCGATAGCGCCGAGCAAATGGCCATGCTCGATCTCGGGCTGCATGGGCTGCACATGGCTGGGCAGTCTATCGGCACGCGCTACGCGCAGGCGGCGAATGGCGAGGCCGGTGCCAATATCGCCGATGGTCTCAACCTGATTGCCCAAGCCTCCAAGGTGCGTGAACGGGCCCCCGATGTCTTCCACTCATACCTGCAGGCAGTGACGGATGCCCATGGCGCGCCGGATGATGTCTATGTGTCGCCTCACGCCTTTGCAGAGACCTTTTCCACACCGGAGGGGCTGGTTGCCCTCTCGCATATGCCCGAGGCCGTGCAGGATGCCGTGCTGGTCTCTGCGAAGACTGGCGGCGATGTGAAGATCCCCACCGCTGACTTCGGAACCTATGTGTCGGGCACGCCGCTCTATGCCCAGCTGGCCGACCATATCAAGTTCGATCCGAACAGCTTCACGCGCTCGGAAGCTGCCGACATCATGCAGACCGAGGGCCCGCGCGTGCTGGCGGAGCTGGATCGGGTGGTGAAGCAAAAGGCTGCGACCGATCAGTTCTCTGCCTCGCGCGATGCCGTGGAGCAGACGATCAAGGGGCAGCTGGACGATGCCGGGCGGTTCTCGCCCGAGGTCAACGCCATCAACGCCAAGCTGGGCGCGCATTCGATTGCCACCATGGCCGCGCGCATCGGTATGACGCCCGAGGAGTTCCACGCCGCGCATGGGTTTACCGTGGGCGATGGCGAGGCCCGGACGGGGTCGCAGGCGCTGGAGCAGAGCAACCTTGATGGTCTGCGCGCGCATCTCGATAGCCTTGGCGTCGATCATGCCATTTCCGAGCGCGCTGACCGGCTGACCGTGAACAAGATCGTCGTGCCGGATGGCGAGCGCGGCAAAGGCGTTGGCAGCGGTGCCATGAAGGCGATCACGGACTATGCCGACCAGCACGGCAAGCGCGTGGCCCTGTCGCCCAGCACTGACTTCGGGGGCACCTCCAAGGCCCGGCTGACGGACTTCTACAAGCGGTTTGGCTTTGCCGAAAACAAGGGGCGCGGGCGCGATCTATCGGTGAGCGAGAGCATGATCCGCGAGCCGCAGGTATTGAAGCAGGGCGATGAGCAAGGCCCATTTGGCCCGCGGTTTACCCAATTCAAGGGAGATGCTCAGGGCGCTATCGCTCACCTGATGGAGGCCAAGGATGGCGAGGCAGTCGGCGCACTGCACCATCCGGATATCGGCGATATCGATCTGCCATGGGGTGAGGAAGGTTCGGGTAAGAGCGACGGCTATGGCTTGGCCAAACTAGCGCGATATCACCCAGGGGTGCTCGACAATCTACAAGAGTTGATATCCGGGATGCACGTGCGCTCCCGTAGTGATAACCGGATCAACCTCGAAAGCGCGGATCATGCTGCAGGCATTCGCCTAACCTGGGATGACCAAGCCAAGCACTGGCTGGTCACGGCATTCAGGAAAAATGAAGGCGTAGCCGATACGACGTCAGACACTATCGGCTCTGGGGATGAAGGTGACACCGCTCGCTTCACCGACGCCTCGGACGCAGTGGTAGCACGAAAGATTGAGGATTTCCACCAGTCGAATTCGGGAGAAGCGCGCGGCCAGTTCATCCCCGACACCAATACCATCAACCTGCTGAAAAACGCCAATCTCTCGACCTTTATCCACGAATTGGGCCATTACCACCTTGAGGCCCTCGCCAATTTCAGCGGCGCGCATGAGGACATCGGCAATGATTTTGCCACCGCGCTCAAGTGGATGGATCCCGACCTGACGCCTGAAAAATGGGCGGAGATGGGTTTCGAGGAGCGTCGTCCGCTGCATGAGCAATTCGCGCAGGGCTTCGAGAAATATCTGATGGAGGGCAATGCGCCATCCCGAGAGCTGCGCGGCGTGTTTCAGCGGATGAGCGCCTGGCTGCGGAATGTCTATCGCGCGGTCAAGGGCATGGGCACCGATCTGTCGCCAGAGGTGCGGCAGGTTATGGATCGGCTGGTGGCGACGCCGGACGAGGTGCGCGGGGCCGAGCGCGACATGAACTATCTCCCGGCCTTCGAATCCAAGCCGGAGTTCATGAGCGACGATCAGTGGTCGGATTATCAGCGCATGGGGCTGCAGGCCACGCTGGATGCAACCGAGAAGCTGGGAACGCGCACGGTCAAGGATCTGCAGTGGCTCGAAGGGGCGAAGTCGCGCGAGCTGAAGAAGATGCAGGCGGACAACGCCGGGCTGCGTAAAAGTGTCCGGGATGAAATAGTGCCGCAGGTGATGACCGAGCCGGTTAACCGCGCACGCGAGTTTCTGAAGTTTGGAAGAATAGATGGGCAGGCGATTGATGGCGATCATAAGCTGTCGATTGAAGGGGTGGCAAAGGCGCTTGGTTTCGAGCGCGCCAAGGCCAATGGGCGCGCATCCAAGGCCCCCCCCTTCGAAAAGCGCGGCCAATCGCTTATCGAATGGATATCGCGCAACGGCGGCATCTGGGATGGCGGCGGCGATGATGCGGAGTTTAAGGGTGGTGATCTGAAGGCGATGGGCCTTGGCGAGTGGCACAAGGATAAGCCATTCCGCAAGAAAGCCATCCGCGATCCCTCGCTGGGCCATGGTAATCGGGGGGCCGATACGATCCAGACCGACGCCATCGGTGCTGGTTATTTCCCGGAGCTGGCTGGGGGGCAGCATAGCTATGAAGATCTGCATGATGTCAGCCACCTGCATAATGCGATCAATGATGAGCTATCGGGCAAGCCGCGTTATGCCGGGATTGGGCAGGCTGATGCTGGTGAGCATCCCTACGATCATGAAGAACAGGCGGCTGAGAAGAAGTTCTATTCCGATTGGATTGAGGAAGCCGCTGAAGAGCATTTCGGGATCGACAAGGGGACGCTCGACCCTGACTTCCTGGAGTATGCCGGTCGGCTGAAAATGGAGGGTATGGATGCCAAGACGGCATTCATGAAGACCGTCAACGATTACGCTGCCGATGCCATCCATGAAGGGTTTGAAGAGGACGGCGATAACGAGTATGGGAATTACAGCGATGGCCAAGAAAATCCCTCCGACGCCGATGGGCAAGATGGCGCTGCTGAGGCAGATGGCTCAGAATCCGCGCCTGTCGGAGATAGCGCGACACCGCTCGACGGTGGCGGCGGACTTGCTGGAAAAGATCACGCCGAAGTAAAGGCCGCACTCGGCTACGGCAAATATGGCATTCTGGCGCGCGACAAGGCGCTTGATCCGGAGATAGTCGCCGATCAGTTCGGCTATGCCTCTGCCAAGGAAATGCTCCACGATCTGGTGACGGCCCCCACGGCAAAGGATCGTATCCGCGACCTGACCGATCAGACCATGCTGGAACGCTATGGCGATGTGTCTGACCCCAAGCGCATGGCGGCGGCGGCGCTGGAGGCTGTCCACAATGACGCGCGCGGGCGCTTGCTGGCGACGGAGTTCTCGGCGCTGGAAAAGGCGCTGGGCCGCAAGTCTGACCTGCGCGACGCGGCCAAGGACATGGCCGAAAAGGTGGTTGGCGACATGAAGGTGGCCGATCTGAAGCCGGATCGCTTTCTGGCGGCAGAGCGCAAGGCCGGTGAAAAGACCGAGCGCGCGATCCGCGATAATGATCTGGAAACGGCGGCGGCGCAGAAGCGGGCGCAGATCCTCAATTTCCATCTGGCCAAGGCAGTTGATGCCGCGCGGGACGAAACCGCCAAGGCGCTTACCTATTTCAAGAAGCTCGATGCAGCCGGGCCGCGCAAGGCGATGGGCGGCGAGGCGGCGGCGCAGATCGATGCCATCCTTGATCGCTATGACCTGCGCTCTTCCACCACCAACAAGGAAATAGCCGCGCGCCAGACGCTGGTGGAATGGGCCGCGAACCAGACCGCGCAGGGCTTTGATCCGCAGATCGATCCGGCCCAGCTGAATGAGGCCAACCGGCAAGCCTTCCGCACGATGACGCTCGACCAGGTGCGCGCGCTGCGCGACACGGTGAAATCCATCGACTGGATAGGGCGGCAAGAGCAAAAGGTTCTCGACGGCCAGCGCAGGATCGCGCTCGACAAGGCCGTGGATGAGGTGATCCACAACACCATCGATATGCCGAAGCTCAAGGTTTCGGACGTCCGCAATCCCGATATTGGCGGCAAGGGGCTTGATCGGTTCTCGGGCAAGTTCATGAAGGCGCAGAGCTTTGTGCGGAGCGCTGACGCGGCGATGCTGAAGCTGGAGCAGCTTTTCGACTGGCTGGATCGCAAGGATCTCAATGGCCCGTTCAACCGGCTGGTGTTCCGGCGCTTGGCGGATGCTCAGGGTGTCGAGAACGATATGCTGCATGAGATTGCCGGGAAGATGAGCGATCTGGCCGAGGCGCTGCCCAAGGATGAGCGCAACCAGCTGGCTGAACGCTTCACAGTGCCCGAGCTGATCGATAGCAAAACCGGCAAACCCTCGATCCTCGCCAAGTCGCAGCTGCTGTCTATCGCCCTCAATTCGGCGAACGAGAGCAATTTCGGGAAGATGCTGAGCGGCGAGAAATGGGAGGCGGCTGACGTCAAAGCCGCGCTTGATCGCCACCTGTCGTCGGCGGATATCGACTATGTGAATGGCGTGGTGCGGACGATTGAAAGCCTGTGGCCCAAGATCAGCGCCATGCAGGAACGCCTCTCCGGTGTCGCGCCGGAGAAGATCGAGGGTCGGCCTTTCGAGCTGGCTAATGGCACGATTGAGGGCGGCTATTTCCCGGTGGTCTATGACCCGACGCGCAGCCTTGGGGCTGAACGCCATGAAGCGCTGGATGCTTCGCAGCGCGCCGATCAGATGTTCGATGCCCAATATGTGAAGGCCACGACCGCCAAGGGGCATACGATAGAGCGCACGGGCTATTCCGCGCCGCTCCTGCTCGATCTCAACGTGATCCCGCGCCATATCAGCCAGGTGGTGCATGATCTCGCCTATCGGGAGGCGATCATGGATGCGGATCGCTTCCTCTCCGATAACCGCGTGCGCGGGGCTATCACCGAAACCATGGGCAAGGAATACTACCAGCAGATACGCCCATGGCTGAAGGCCATCGCCAATGATCGTGTGATCGATCAGCAGGGACAGGCATGGTTCGACAAGATATTCCACTGGGGTCGCACCACGGCCACGATGGTGGGGCTGGGCTTTCGCGCCTCGACCATGCTCATTCACGGCACGTCCGCCGCATCGAACTCGGTTGGTGAAATCGGGGCCGATTGGATGCGGAAGGGCATGGCCTCGTTCATCGGATCGCCGGACAAGATGCGCGATGCCTATAGCTTCGTGCAGGAGCGCTCTTCCGAAATGCGGAATCGGATGAACGAGGTGGATCGCGATGTGCGCGAGAGCCTGCGCGAACTGGAGCTGCGCTCGGCTCAGGGTTCCACCGCGCCCCTGATGCGCGCCATCGACAAGGGCCGCTCGCTGGCGTTCTGGGGCATTGGCGCGATTGATATGGCCTCGGCCATGCCAACGTGGATGGGGGCCTATCTCAAGGCCATGGAAGCGCCGGAGCGGGGTGGTCAGGGCCTGAGCGAGGATGACGCGATCTATGCGGCTGACAAGGCGGTGCGTAACGCGCACGGCGGCACCGGGGTCAAGGATCTGGCACGGGTGCAGCGTGGCAGCGAGGCCGAAAAGCTGTTCACGATGTTCTATTCGTTCTGGAACCACGTCTACAATCGCCAGCGCGATATCGCTCGGGACGCGATCAATATCCGGTCGGTGGGTGATTTCGGCAATGTGCTGGCGCGCTCGTGGTTCTATCTGGTGATCCCCCAGCTGCTGCATGGCCTGCTGAAAACGCCATCGCAGAACAGCCAGAACGAGGAGGGCACGGGCACCAGTTGGCTGCACTGGGCCGCGCAGGAAATCGGTTTGGGCTTCACCTCGGGCATTCCGGTGCTGCGCGATCTAGCGAACGGCGTGGCGGAAAAGGGTTTCAACAAGGAGGCGTTGAACGATGCGGCTTTCCACACTCCAGCGGCGAATGCCATCGTCGCGCCCGGTGTGGCCGGGGTAGATGCTTGGCGCGCCGCGCATGGCCGTCCGGTCAAGAATGCCGGAAAGGATATCGCCAACGCTGCTGGCGTCATTTTCGATCTGCCCCTCGGCCAAGCTGGAACGACCGGCCAATACCTCTGGGATGTGATCGACGGCGACCAGCGCCCGCAGGATATTGGCGATTGGTGGAATGGTGTTGTTTACGGGAAGCAGAAGCATTGAACCCGCGTCCGCGTGGCATGGGCTGCTCAAGGTAATTCTGGCGCTGACCTTACGGGAGCGTCGCCTTGTCCATTTCCAATACGACACGCCGCGCGGGCCCGTTCGCCTGCAATGGCTCGACCACCGCCTTCCCCTTCACCTTCAAGGTGTTCCTCACCTCTGATGTGGTGGTCACGCTCACCGATGTGAACGGCAATTTGACGGTGCTCAATCTGGGCACGGATTATTCGGTCTCGCTCAACTCGAACCAGGATTCGAACCCCGGTGGCACGGTGAACACCACCGCCTCATGGGCGACTGGTTACTCCATCACGCTCACCAGCGGCATCCCGGCGCTGCAGTCGGTGGTGCTGACCAATACCGGGGGCTTTTACCCCGATGTGCTGAATGGCGAACTCGACCGGCTGACGATCCTGATCCAGCAGGTATCGGAAATCCAGAGCCGCACGCCTTACGTGCCGGTGTCATCTCCTGCTGGCATTTCGCTGGCCCTCCCCTTCCCGCAGGCAACGCAGGTGATCGGCTGGGATGCGACCGGGCTAAAGCTGACCTCCTATAATATCTCCTCGCAGATATCTGCGGCTTCCGCGTCCCTGCTATCGTCCGGCCTCTATTACGGTGCCACCAGCACCACATCGATAACCATTGCCACGGGCTCGATATCATTCACGGCCTCGCTCAATTCGATGCTGGCAGTTGGTCAGGCAGTGACGATGGCTTCGACCGCCTCGCCGACGAACTTCATGACCGGCCAGATCACGGCCTATAACCCGACCTCTGGCGCGATGACGATCAACGTCACCTCGACTGGTGGCAGTGGAACCTTCGCGGCGTGGACCATCTCGATGGGCACTGCGGGCCAGCTTACGACCGCTGGTGGCACGATGCTGGGGCGTCTGGTCGCGGTCGCATCCGCTACTGGAGCGGCGGGGTTCAATATCCCGCATGGCGCTGCGCCGACCGCACCGGTCAATGGTGATATCTGGTCTACGACCAAGGGGTTCTATGGCCAGATCAACGGCGTCACGATTGGGCCATTTCTAACGACCAGGATCGCGGCGACCGTATCGGCTGCGACGATCACGCCGAACTGCGACATCACCACGCAGCACAATGTCACCGCTCTGGCTGTGGCCGCTACCTTTGCCATCCCCACCGGAACGGCGACCGATGGCCAAAAGCTGATGATCCGCATCAAGGATAATGGCACGGCGCAGGCGCTGACCTGGACAACTTCAGCGGGTGGCTATCGCATTGTCGGCTCGACCCTGCCGACCACGACCGTCGCAAACAAGCTGCTCTACATCGGCTGCATCTACAACGCCGCAGACGCCTTCTGGGATGTCGTGGCCGTGAACCTGCAGGCATAAGGGGCGTGGCGATGATCGAGACAAATTGTGCCGTCTGCCAGCTCGCCGATGGGCTGGTGGTGAATATCATCATCGCGGTGCCCTCTGATCCCGCGCCGGATGGTTGCCAGTTGATCGAGATAATGAGCCTTCAGCCATGCGATATAGGCTGGGCTTGGGATGACACCGCCTTCAACGCTCCGGTTGGGGACGCATAAATGGCTACGACCAAAACCATCCTGCTCACGAGCGGCACTAGCTGGACTCTGCCCGCCGATTTCGATGTTTCGCAACCGGCTGCTGTCGTCTGCATCGGCGCTGGCGGTGGCGGCTCGGGGGAAGTTAGCACTTCTCGTGGCGGCGCGGGCGGCGCGGGCGGCGCTTACACGGCATCCTCGCTGACATTCACCGGCCTTTCCCCCGGATCCTCTTCCATCTTCACGAGCATTGGTGGCGGAGGCAGTGGCGGGACGGGCACTGGTGGCACGGGCGGCGATAGCTGGCTGAACTGGAACGGGACGACCAGCACCAATAGCGCGCCGACAAGTTCCGCAACCGGTCTTTTGGCCAAAGGCGGCCCGGGTGGCGGCACAACTGGCGCGGCGGTGGCGGCTGCTTCAGCAGCGGCGAGTTTCGGAACAACGGTTTTCGCAGGCGGTGCGGGCGGTGCATCTGGCACAAGCTCTACCTCAGGCGGCGGCGGAGGGGGTTCGGCTGGTGCGGCAACTGCTACGGGATCAGCTGGCGGCGCTAGTGCTAACTCCTCAGGTGGTGGTGGTGGTGGCGGCGGTGTATCCGGTGTAGGCGCAACGGGCACGGCAACAGCCGGTGCAGGCGGTGTCGGTGGTGCGGGCACAACTGGGTATACGGCGGGCGCGGCGGGCGCTGCGGCATCGGGGCACTCTGCGGGCGATGGTGGCGCGGGCACTTTCGGTGCTGGCGGTGGCGGCGGCGGCGGGAGGTCTACAGCGGGCGGCTTTGGGGGATACGGCGGCGCGGGCGGCGCGGGCGCGAATAACGGGCCGGGCGGTGGTGGCGGCGGTGGTGGTGGCGACGCTGACAGCGTTTCGGAAGGTGGAGCTGGCGGTGGTGGTGGCCTCTATGGCGCTGGCGGTGGCGGATCGGGCGCGGGCGGTGTTGGCGTCTCCAATAGCGCCGGGGTCGGTGCCCAAGGCGCGATCATCATCACCTATACCGTCAAATTATCCAGCATGACGCTGATGTTCTGAGGAAGCCCAGCATGACGCCCCCCCACGTCGCAGCATCTCCAGCAGAAACCCGCATGAGCCCCCATGCCCGGATCACCAGCCACGAGGAGGTATGTGCCGTTCGCTATGACGGCATCAACTCTCGCCTGAAGCGGCTGGAGACCATCATGATCGGGAGCGCGGGGGCTACCATCCTGTTCCTCGCCACCATCGTCGCAAAGATACACTGAAAGGAAAAGCTGATGCTCATTGCATGGATCGAGGAGCGGGCGCGCAATATGTGGCGCGAGGTTTCGACCTATTGGGGTATTTTCGCCACCGCCGCCAGCGTGATCGCGCCGCAGTATGCCCAGTTCGACCCGCGCATTGCGTGGATCGGTGCCATCGCGGGTATTTACCTGATGGCGAGAAAGGACAAGGCTGGTGGTCAACCTAGCGCCTGACACGACCAAGCCCAAGGGCAACCGGCTGACCGGCGCGGCATTGGTGGCGCTAGTGGTGGGCACCGTTGCCATGGTGGCCCCGACAACCGAGAGCGAGGAAGGCAAGGCCAACCGCGCCTATTACGATCCAGCCCATATCCTGACGGTCTGCTATGGCGAGACGCAGGGCATCGAGGATCGCGTCTACAGCGATGATGAGTGCGCCGCACGGCTGCGGATGCGGATGGCTCGGGACTATGCGCCCAAGCTGATTGGCTGCGTCCCTGACTTCGCGGATCCACGCCGCCAGCGCGCTTTCGCCGCCACTCTGGACGCGGCTTATAACGCCGGGCCCGCTGCCGCCTGCCGATCACCCATGGCGCGGGCGTTCAATGCGGGCCGATGGGCGCAGGGCTGCGGCGCATTCCCCGGATGGTATGTCACTGCCCGCGTGAATGGTCGCCCTACCACGCTGCCCGGCCTCGTGCGCCGCCGCCGTGAGGAAGCCCACTTTTGTCTGACAGGGGAACGAGCATGAGCATTCTATTTCTTCTGCGCGTGCTGGGGTGGATCAAGGGCGGCTTCAGCGCCCTAGCTAGCCTAGTGGTGCGCTACCCGTCGCAATGCGCCTGCATCGCCATTGCGCTTTTCTGGGCATGGGAACATCATGAGCGCCGCGTGGCCGAGCGCGTGCTACCCGTCTGGCAAGCCGCCTTCCATACCGAGCAGGCGGCGTTTCAGGGATCGCAGCGCAACTTCCACGGCGCGCTTGCTGCAATCACCAGCCAGAACGCCAGCATCGCCATCGCACAAGCGCAGGGCGTTGCTGCCCATGCCGCCCAGCAACGGGCACTGGGGCGCGCTGTGGCCTCGGATGCTCAGCGGGCGGCAGATCAGGCCGCTTTCACCCGTGCCGCGCTCATGGAGGCTACTGCGGGCTCCTGCGCTACGTCGCCGCTCATCATCGATAGGGAGAAAACGCTGTGAGAGCCTTCCGCCAACTGCTCATGCTCGCCGCCCTGGTGGGTCTGCTGGTTGCCCCGGCGCTGCTGCTGACCGGGTGTGCCAGCGTGCCCAAGGCCGACGCGCCGCCCCCGCCTGCCAAGTTCGTGCCGGTTGATCGCGAGGTGCGCCGCGCCTGCATCGACCCGGCGCAGGTGCCGGTGGTGCCACCCAAGGGCCTCGCGATCCCCGCCGATGCACGACAGGCTGCGCTGGTGCTGGCGGCCCGCGTTGATCAGCTTTGGGCTATCGTGGACCGCTGGGCGGCGCTGTCGGTGGGATGTGTGGGTTGATAGGAATCGGCTGGGGAGGCCATCAACCATTGCGGTGGCGTTGATAGAGTGTGATCGGCAGGAATACTGGCCACAAAGCCGCCCATAAGATCACCAGATAAAGCGGCTGCTCTCTCATCGCTCCGGCGCGCATAAACGCTCGCGCGCCCCCGAAACGGTAGATGGCGAAAGCCAGCCAAATGGCAGCGGGAATGCCAAGCAATTCAGCGTCAGGAATGTCGTTAACGTCAACCATCACCCCTCACTCCCCAAAGCCCGGCAGATGGCGGCTAGGAGCGCGAGGGCGGAGGTGGAGGCATTGGCGGTGTAATGTAGGTCACTCCCGCGATGCAGCCACCTGCTGCCTTCCTGATAGACGGGCATCAGCCGGGCGCGATTTGGCCAATACCCGCCGATGGTCAGGTCAACGCTATGCCCCTCCGGCACCAGCATCATCGCCGCGTCCAGATAGGCTTCGGCGTCGAGTTTGGCGGTGAAATAGCGACCGCGTGTTTTCGTCTCGGTGTCACCATACCATTGGTCATTGGCGGGCTCTTGATTGTGGATCGTTGCATAAGCCTCCACCAGCAACTCCCGCTGCCTTTCCGGCCCCGCGCTCTCGCAGGCGGTTGCGATCTCGGGGAGGGTCATGGCCGATCCTTGTCGTAAGCGCGGAGTTGCAGTCCCATATGCTCGCGACATAGTTTGGCAATGCGCCGCTCAAATCGCTGCCCGGCAGCAGTTCTAAAAAAACTGCTTTCGCATAGAACCTGAATGACCCCGGCTGTGTTCAAATCACAAAGCGCATTGGCGCTTCGGTCAAAAGGGGTATCATTACGGGCCATCTTCAATCCTTCCGTTCGAGGGCGGCGCGGGCGATAAATAGTATCGTCTCCGGCTCGTCGTGTTTTCTCTCGCACTCCCGCAAAACCTCCTCCGCCACCCGCAGCCGTTCGGTGAGGGTGGATGCTTCAAGAGCTGCGCGCATGGCTTCTAGGGCCTTTGGCTTGGTATCGGCGATCAGGCCAGTATCCCACCAGCCCTCTCCGCCAAAGAAGTCGCAATGCGCCTTGGCTGCGGCCTCCACCATTTCATCGCTCACCTCCCCGCTCTGCGCGGGCTTGTCGGCGGGTGGGGTGGGGCGCTGGTTCCACGCGGCGATGGCTTCGGTGGGGGTTTGACGAACAGGCCCATTCATAAAGCACATCGGGCATTTCACCTGCCAGTTGTCGAAATGTATCCGGGTTACATACGGCGTAAACTCATCACCGCGATCAAAGCTTTCGCACCACGGATTCGGGCACGGCTTCAACTCACTCTCCATCGGTCAGTCCTTTCCACGCACCTTGTTCGATAGCGTTGGCGATAAACGTGGTTTCGTCATCACCCGTGCAGTCTGCGCCCCACGCCCTGATGCCCCGCGTTCTGATCCACCTCACCACCTTCTCGATCACACTGTTCTCCGCCTTTTCCAGCGCGGCGGTGAGGCGGGCGATTTTAGCGGCTTGAGCGCCGACAATCTCGGCAATGTCGCTTCCCGCGTATTCGCCGCATCCGGTGCAAACCAGATCAGTCATGGCCGCGCCACCGCAACAGGGGCGGAAACGCTCCGGTGCAACTCCGGTGAAACTCGTGACGATTCACGGATTGTTCCGCGTTTTCCCGGCTGCCCACTGGCGAGGAAATGGCGGAAATCCGCGCGTTTCCGCTCTATCCCAAGTGTTGACATCGCAGGGGTCGCAAGTTCAATCCTTGCTACGCCCACCATTCGAACCTCTTCATTTTGCAGCATAATTTCCCCCTTTCATGGGTATGACCACCGCACCGTCTCCGGTGTTGCTCCGGTGAAACGCCCCCGGTGCTAGTGATTCGATCTCGCCGATGATGCGCTCAACCTCGGCCTTGGCGGCTGCCAGATAGTCGGGATCGAACGGCGCGTAGATGTCGCTGGTCTGGTCGAACTTGTCGTGGCCCAGCATCATTTCTATTTCGGGCCAGTCGCGCTTCGGCAGTCGGTCGCGCAGCAGCTTTGCCATCGAGCGGCGAATGAGCTTCGGGCCATACTGCCCATCGGAGGGCCAGCCCAGCGAATCGCGCATTGTCTCCCACGCGCCGGTGATGTCCTTCACGGGCACGTAGAACCCATCGCAGGCGTCGAGGTGGAGCGCAAACTGCCACGGCGCAGGCAGAATAGGCCGATACTTCTTCGTCTGCCGCCGCCCCTTCTGGTTGAGGCTTATCACCTTAGCGTCGCTGTTCCATTGCGCGCGCGCCGGGGTCGTCGAAAGGTCAACGATGGCGTCGGGCCGGGCCAGCGTCGAGACGGCGGCGATAAGATAGCGGTGCAGCGAGCGGCGGCGCACCTTCATGCGGGGATCAGCGGCATAGGCGAAGGCCCGCGCGATCTCGGCCACGGTCAGGCGCACCTGCGGCGTGTTGTTCAATTCCTTTGTCTGGATTGGCCGGAACATCGCCGGGTCAGCGATCTGGCCCCGGCTTTTCGCCTTGTTGATGGCGGCGGCCAGTGCGATCACGCTGTTTTCCGTGGTCGAGAAGGCGCGTGGCTCGTCACGAACGCGGCCAGAGGTGAACACGACCGGCTGCGCGAGCGACCAGGCCCGGAAACCGGCAATCCAGTCCTCGCCAATGTCCGAGCAGCGCGCCGCCTGCGCGCCGATGTGCTCCACGTAATCGAGCACATGGTCGAGCCGGGCCGCAAGGATTTTGTCGTCCTTGATGGCGAGGTAATCGCGGATGGCATCGCATAGCCCATAGCCGCTCTGCGCCTCTACTTTCTGGCCGCAGGTTGGGCAGAACGCGCCGATCCCGCTTTCGGTGAGGTCTTTCTTGATGAGCTGGATGCGCGCTGCTTCGACATCAGCCGTGCCTGTTGAAAGGCTTCGCGTGCGTCTGGCGGCGGTATCATACCAGAAGATGGCGAGGTAGGGAGAACGCAGGCTGCCATCGGCCCTGGCGTCCCAATCGAGCCAGAATCGACCACTGTGATGGAGCCCCTTCGCCGTTGCACGTCTCGGCATTTCGCACGCTCCTTCAATTCATCGGCGGCCATCTGGCGAATCGCGTCAATCGCGCCACTGCTCGCGAACAAGTCCATGTCCGAATCGGACAGTCGAATGCCGCGCCCGCATTCGAGCGCGCGAGAGAGGCGGCGGTCAAGGTCGATTGCGTTCATACCACCTCCACAGGGTAATCGCCGGGGCGCTCAAGGCGCTTGCGGCAGGGGGCTATCCAGCGCAGGCGGGTGTCATGCTCGCCATGCAGCCACACTAGCCACGCATAGGCTGTGGCGCTGGACGCATCCGGGTCAACCTTGCCCTGCACCATCGCCACGCGCTCCACGAACTGGAAAACCATGCTTGGCGGCGTCTTGGAAAAGAGCCGGTCATATCGGGCGATTCCCTCGATAAAGGCCACGCGAACGATGACAGCACAGCCTACTCGGCTGGTATCAAGCGCGCGCTCAACAAACCTGTCCGCCAGCGTGAAGGGAGGATTGGTAATAGTCCAATCGACCGTTTCGATAGTGAACGGAAACAGGTAGTCCTCCACCCGCCATCCAAAGCCATAATCCTTGATGTCGCTGGCCTTCACCTCGGCAAAATGCTCTGCCAAAGGTCGCACCATGAAGCCACGGTTCGCGGCTGGCTCACGCACTGTCTGGCTTGGAAGATCATGCCCAAGGGCCTCTAACTGCTCGCACAGTGCGCGGGTGGCCCAAGGTGGAGTGGGAAAATCATCTAGGGAGCGCATGGGTTCGCTGCGCTGCTGCATCACGGCGCTGGATCGGTTCTGGGTCATACTGCCCTCCCCTCAACCCAGCGCACCACATCGGCCACGGTTTCCCATGCGTGCATCTCATTGCAGGGAACGATGCGCTGTGCCGCGTCCTCGATATCCATGCTCAGATCGAGAAGCTCAATATCGCCAATGCCAAGATCAGCGCGCAGGGTATCGTCGTCGGAAAGCTGATCCGGCGCGCATCCGGCGTGGAAGGCGATCACCTTGAGGATATCGGCGCGGGTGCATTGGGTCTTATCCATTGCTGGCCTCGCCTTCGGCATCGCTCAGCGCAACCTCAGACACAATCGGGCGGCTGTTGCTTTTCATCACGTGGAATGTCTGGCCCGGATGCTGGCGCGCCATGATGTGGGCGATAGCTAGGGCCTCGCGGTGTTCTGC
>Ga0208389_1000204_pt1 | contig 33182 bp, 53 predicted proteins | sample CryBogCBH12Aug09_FD_184625 | JGI IMG/M metagenome (GOLD analysis project Ga0208389, IMG submission 184625) | Freshwater microbial communities from Crystal Bog, Wisconsin, USA - CBH12Aug09 (SPAdes) (version 2) | ecosystem: Environmental > Aquatic > Freshwater > Lake | place: Crystal Bog... | reverse complement strand
GCCAGTTGTGGATATATTCGTGCGGCTCAATGGCGTGCCATGATTGCTTGATAAATTCGGACAGGCTTTCTTCGCAGTCGGCCTTGTCCAGCGCAAACAACGATTTGCGAATGTCTACCAGTTCTTTGTTCAGCAGCAGGGTTTCACTCATGCGAGAGAATCATCTACCGCTAGAATAACGTAAATCATTTCGGCGGCTCCGGTAAAGGCATCCAGTATTTAAAAACTTTGTTCGGATGAAACCAACCATCCAAAGTAACCCAATTATATCCTTCTTCCAAACCTTCAGGAACCCATCTGACTTGGTCAACTCTTGAACATGCTTCTTCTGTAGCCAATATCCATTGACATGAATCTTTCGGCGCTGTTTCAATAGTTTGCCACTTTGTGCCCATTGCATTTTGCCACAATTTATGAAGTTTAATGGCAAGGCTGCGATAATCCCCGTTTGCTATTGTATCAATGTTTCGTTCTAACTCTTCGGATTCAGCCTTTTCAACATTGGCTTTGACCTGTTCTCTCCAGTCAGTCATTTTATTTATCCTGTTTTGTTAATTTTCGTTCAACACCAAGAAGGAACCCTACAACTAATCCAAAAAATAACCCAGAAAGGCTCATAAATAACATTCCAAAAACAAACCATCCGTAATCAATCATTCTATCTCTCCAAGCGCTTTTCGAATAATGTAATTCATTTGAGTTGCGCCAAAACGAACTTGATTAAGGTGTTTACTCATTTCAATGATTTGCATTTTCAATTCTTTATTTTCATCACATTTTTTATCATACAATTTTATAATTCGCTCAAGTTCTGTTTCTTTATCTTGATTGTCAATTTTTGCAATTTTTTCAATTTCTTTTTTAATATCTTTTGCTGTGGCAATCATAAAATCATAAGCAGTCATACTAGAATATTCAATTTTTTGATTTTCACCTGCTTTTGTTAAAGGGCAGTTTATTATTTTATCAACTGCATCAATGCAATCTTGATATATATTTTTCATTATCTCGTCATCCTTTGTTGGATACCAATCAATCATTTTAGTCCCATCCTAATTTTTCTGTTAATTTATCAAAATCATCATTTTTTTCTCCTTCTCGGTGGCGTAGGAAGTGGCATCCAATGAGTTGGCTGATGAGATTCATTTAATTTTAACCAGCAACCATTTTTAATTTTACCGTTTGAAAAATCACCAAACCATCCAGGTTCCTTGCTTATTTCATGATATTTTATTCTTGTAACGTCTCCATTAGGTAACTTCCCCAAAATTGATGGAGTTTCAAACCAAATAGATTTACTTTTAGGTGCTGTTTCTATTGGTTGCCAAATTGGCTCTTTATCATTTGAAATTGCTTCAATCTGCATAATTATAGGTTGCCATTTCATCAACCGATCAAGTTCCGCCTTAGCTTCGCGCAGTTGCGTCATTAAATCATTTATTTTTTCGTCATTTTCGGTTGGATACCATTCAGTCATTTCAATATTCTTTCTTCCATTTCATAAAAAGAATGACTCTGCCTTTTTCTTTTTCCATTCGTTTTAAGGCTGGCTCCAACTCTTCGGTAAAATCAAAAGTCCTTATTCCGTTTTCGGCAATGTAAGTAACTTGGTAAACATCTACCGTTGATTTAAACTTTTTTGCTAAATCGAGCTGCATTTCCGCTATTTCAATGTTTGTCATTTCCTTTCTAATCATTTCTTGATAATCGCGTTCAATTTGCTCAAATTCTTCATCTGTCATTTGTTGATCACTCATCACTCACCTCCAAAGCTGCCATCAAAGCCTGCCGCACAGATTCGCGCTGCTCTGCGCTGAGGGCGCTTGCATTGATAACCTTGCTTTCAATCTCGATTGCGCCACCGTCTTTGCCAGTGACTTCCGTTCTAGCCGTTTCTCTCCAGTTGGCTCTTGTTTTAAGCCAAAAAATAGCGGCTGTTATAGCGCCAGGGGCTTTGCTGTTTGCAATAGAATAAAGATTTTGAGCAATCTGAGCATTCATCATTGATTCTGCCACGTCAAGTTCGTGACTATAATATTTTCTTAAAGTTTCATCTGAGATTCCAATTATTTTTGCAATTTGGTCGTGCTTTAACCCAAAGCCCGCCATTGCTGAAACTTGCTTGCGATCTTTTTCAGTTGGTTCATGCGGCTTGCGAGGCATTGAATGTATTTCCTGTCTGTTCGTTAATAGCCTTTTGTCCTGTAAAATTTTGCCAGCGTTTGACCGCCACATCGACATAGGCCGGGCTGAGTTCGATTGCGTAAACATGCCGTCCGGTCATTTCGCCCGCAATAATTGTCGTTCCCGAACCCGAGAACGGCTCGTAGATCGCTTGCCCGGGCGAAGAGTTGTTTTCGATCGGTCGCTTCATGCATTCGACCGGCTTTTGAGTGCTATGTCCAGTCTCGGATTTCTTCGGCTTGTCAATCTGCCAGAGCGTTGATTGTTTGCGGTCTCCTTGCCAATGACCAGTCGCGCCTGCCTTTTCGCGCACCGCGTACCAACACGGTTCGTGGTGCGGATGATAATGCCCGCGCCCGATCACGAACTGGCTTTTCGCCCAGATGATTTGCGCACGGATGCCGAATCCGCTTGCCTCAATGCTTTCAGCTACCTTGTGGGCCATATTGCCCGCATGCCAGACATAGGCAACCTCGCCCGGAAACAAAGCCCAGGCTTCACGCCAATCCGCCTTGTCGTCGTTGAGCACTTTGCCAATAGCCCTTCCGCATATTTTCTTACCATTACTACGTTCTGCTTCATTTCGCCAATTAGCGTCGTATTCCACCCCATAAGGCGGATCCGTCACCATCAGATGCGGTCTGACAGGGCCGAGCAGTTTTTCGACCGTAAGGGCGTCGGTGCTATCGCCGCAGATCAGACGATGATTGCCGAGAATCCAGACATCGCCCAAAACAGTTACAGGATCGGCAGGCGGTTCAGGAGCGTCATCAGGATCAGTCAATCCTTCTGTTGGATCATTAAGCAAATCAGCAAGAACCTTGTCGTCAAATCCAATCAGATCAAGATTGAACCCATCCGAATTTAATTCGCCAATTTCAATCTTTAACATTTCAATATCCCAGCCCGCATTCATTGCAAGCTGATTATCTGCTAGAACGTAGGCCTTCCGCTGCGCCTCTGACCAGCCTTCAGCGACCATGACGGGTATATCTTGCAGTCCCAGCTTTTGAGCCGCCATAACGCGCCCGTGCCCCGCAATGATTGAACCTTCTCCATCTACAAGCACAGGATTAGTCCATCCCCATTCCTTAATGCTGGCGGCAATCTGGGCAACCTGCTTTTCACTATGAGTTCTTGCGTTTCTTGCATAAGGCACAAGTGACGCCACTGACTTTCGCTCAACGTGATCTGCCGGCCACTTTATAGAACCAATTTTCATTTCAAACCTCTCCATGTTGCGTGGATCATACCGCAATTAGCGACAACACGCCACAAAAATCGCATGGCGGTTGTTTTTAATTAAAAGCAACCGCCCTATAAGTTTCAATTACGCCACAGCCCTCGCTTGTTTGTCGCACACCGTTTGGTATCCAGATTGGAATGCGTCACAAATACGCACTGCATAACCAGAGCCGAGGGGCGCATTGGATGTGCGAATCATGTGCATGATAACCTTGTTATGGATCGGAATGCGTTTCGCATTTTTTTCAGCCGCATCAATACCTGCTGCATAAGCTGCCAGCAATTCTGTGTCTGTGATGTTTGCTGCATTTATCATTGTCATTCTCCATTTATGTGGCGTCAGCGCCGTGTTGATGTGACTGTTATACACGATCCACAAAAAGCGTCAAGTCCGAATCGCATCCGGATTACTTATTTTTGAATATGTTAAACCAAATATGTAAAAACTCCCTGTAAGTCGTTGATAATATTATATTATAATATTATATATATTAAATATATATATAGTTATAAATACTACTCTCTCTCTCTCTCTCTCTAAAACAGTCTTTAGGTTATTCTATTATCTTATATGTCTATTTTGTATGGTTCTTTTTTGTGTATCTCTCTCTTTTAGGGAATAAGTAAACTATCTTATATCAAATAATGATTTCAATGACTTAGAAAATATCCATAAAAATATCCATACTAAGTAAAAACCTGTCATGGAATCGTTGCCAGTTCGTGCAAATATGGTATGATAATCTGCCAACGGAGGATTAATCGCATGAATTTATTAAACAAAATTTTGATTGAAATGGCTGAGATTCTAACTTTAATAGCGGAGGCATCTATGAAAACAGAGTTCGATTATAGGATAGTTGAGGAAGATGGCTGTTACAGCATAAGGGAGGTATCTTACGACGAAAATGGCAACATCGAGTCATATGGAAAAGACGAGTCTTATCCGATTGGCGTTACACCTGACGATCTGGCGGAAGATTTAAATGAAATGATGGAGGCAATGAAGAAGCCAGTGCTTCGTATTAGGGACGATGAACTGATCGAGGATTAAAAAACATATGCGCCTCTGAACACGGGGCGGCCACCGATCATCTCACAAATTTCAGGGGGCAGCATAGTCCCCTGATCATCAAATGTCAGCACAACAAACCCCATCTGTGACCGGCTGGGGGTGCCTTCTGAATACTCGAATTGCGGACCGAATGGATCAGCGAGTGTGCCAGTCTCAATACCCCACCGTGTACCTTTGCGGTCTCTCATGGCGGTCACCTGAAGCTGGTGCGTGTGTCCAGTGACCATATTAACGCCAGAGTGCAGGGCGTTGTTCCAGCCAGCGTGTATGCCGCCCCTGAACCTGTGGCGAATCTCCGTCCCATTTACATCGAAGGCATATGAGAATTTCCAATCTTTAAAGTGGTCTTGTAAAGTTGGAACCATGCCCTCAAGCTCATTGGCATTATTGACGATGTACGAATCAATGCGAATGTCATGGTTTCCCACAGACCATAATTGGTGTTTAGCAATCGGCAGGAGTTTAAACCATTCTTTAGCGGTCTCGATCTCTTGATGAATTTTTGGGGCGCTGCTGCCCCTTACTTGCGGGTGGCGACTAACACGCGCCCCGTCGATGATGTCACCGTTCATGACAATGCCGTCGACTTTTAGGTCACGGGCAACTTTGCAGAATGCCTTATAAATGATTGTTGGCTCGCCAGACCAAACATGCAGGTCGCTTCCTACTATCCACCGCGTAGAAGGCTCTACAATGCTCACCAGGCGGATATATGTCCATTTGCCTACTATCGGAGCATTTACCTCTGGAATGCCGTCAGGGAACCTCTCCTTGGCTTTATACAGGCGACTCTGAAACGTGGTGTATGGGATATTAATGGACTTGGCGGATTCGTATGAATTACGGCCAGAAGATTCGTAAATCTTTAGAGTCTCAATCATAAGCTCAACGGACATTTGGGGCGTTGCCATAGTATCACCATTGGTTGGTTGACGCCCCTCAACGTTACAACATTGTTATGACATAAAAAAAACCCCCGTGAAAGGGGGTTTATTTATCAAAGAACCCACATCCAATATAAGATAAGTGGGGTAATTATAAGAAATAACGCATCAATAAAATGATCTTTTATCGATGACCAAATTATAAATATCAACGGCAATAAAATACACAATGTAGATACAATTTTAAGAAATAACATCATTTTTATTCTCCCTCCAGTGCAGCGTCAATCATTACGGCAGTTGGAATAATCGAACGTATGACTGCACGAGCCTGCTCAGGCGTAATCCCCGCCTCACGCGCTACACGTTCGATCATTGTAGTCATTTCTCATTCTCCATTATGGCTGGCTGCGGGCCAGCGGACTGATTCTGGTACTTACCGCTGTATGGCAATTCTGTTGGCTTATCTAGGATGTGAAACACTACCTGCGCGATTGGTGATCCTGCTATAATTTTTAATCTTGCATCGCCTTGGTTTTTCAATTCAAGTGTCAGATATCCTTTCCAGCCTGGTTCGATGACCGTATTGAACACCGATAGTCCCCGCCGTGCCCATGTTGATTTGTCGTGCACAATCCCAAGCAATTCGTCAGTCATATTAAAAAACTCGATTGCAGATGCCAGGACAAATCCATGCGGTGGAATAATAACGGTCTGCGCTATACGAATATCATACCCTGCGGCTGACAGGCCGTAGGACATGCCATTAAAAATTGTCCTTTCTTTCAGTGGGAAGATCGGCGCGAGGTTCCTGATTGTTTGTGCTGATGCTATCATTTTTCTTCCTTTAATGAATCGCGGGCAATTAGAACTACTTCTTCTAAAGATAAAGCTGTTGGATGATTATCTGAAGCGTCTTTCCATTCATCCCAATATAAAATAACGCAATTTAGTGCCTCCCTTAATTGCTCAATCTCGTCGGCGGCTTCTTTCATCCACTCATACATGACAAATTGAATGTTTGGTGGAGACGGATTACGCAACCGTTCAACAATGTTCATCATTCACTCTCCTTTGGAATTTTCAAATTTGCCATTTGCATCATCCGAGCAATTTGATAACCCATGAATGGCTTTAACGGGGTATAAATAACTAATCCATCTTGATCTATTAAATTTCTAGCAGCCATGAGTATCCACTCAGCCAACTCTGCGGTGGACTTTGGTTTATAATTAACCAACATTTCCATTGCGTAACTTTCTCTTGGCTCGCGCATAAACCAATTTTTATCATCAATCATCATTTATTTCCCTTTAGTGCGGCATGGGCAATTTCAATGCAGTCGGAAGGATCATAATCTGCTTCATGTGTCATTATCTTTTCCAACGCCTCCCGCAGCCTCTTAATCTCCTCATCCCGCGCCTCTATCATCTTCTGTGCATTGAGCCATTGCGTATGGTGCGCTTCGACCATGCTTCGCAACCGCTCTATTTCTTCAGCAGCTTGATCATGACGCCATTTCCAATAATGAGAATCGCATAAGTCAGGTCGTTGTAAATCAGGCGGTTGCTTATCGCGGTCGTAACGATGCAAATTGATTGCCCCGCTGCCGCATTTTGAGCATGAATTAAATCTCATTTCATAATTACCTTTACTTTGGTTAAAATTTCCTATAACGACGAAACTGTCTCCTCACCCAATTTCCTGGTCGTGTTCGCAGTCTCCATATCACTGAATTTCTTACGGTCATGTAAGGCTTCCCATGCTGTTGCACCACACTTCTCAAGAGACATGCCGTAAAGACAGCAAGGACTTTCACACTCACAAGCGTAATGATGAAGGCCAGTTTGCAACCGCTCGATCTCGTTGGCGGCTTCTTTTTTGTCCTCATATTCGCACAAACACATAGATTGTGAATCAACGCATGTATCTGTAGTTTTTGTGTGCGGATCATCTTCATCTTGATGGCGGCATGGGTAGCTTTTTCTAAGACGGTCAACGATGTTTGTCATTTGTTTAAAACCTTCCTTGCATTATCCAATGCGCCTAACAAAAATGGCCTAATGTTTTCGCTGCTGTCTTTTTCATATTCCGCAATGGCGTTGATGCAATGCTGTAATGATTCCCGTAAACGCTCAATCTCGTATGCGGCTTCTTGCAAGCAAAGTGCCTCAATGCCGTGCACGTCCGTGCGAAAATCAACGCCATGTTCGTTCATTTGTTGAGCAATAATAAGCAGAGCTTCCGAAGTGGGGTGTGTCATGGCTTATTTTCCAAATTTTTAAGGTCGAAAATTTGCTCTTTCAGATCATCAATCTGATATTGCTGGTCTTTAAAGGCAAGGATAACTTCCTCGATGAGGTCTGAGTCATTCCAACTTTCTTCTGGATATTTAAGCAGACATTTTAAATGTTCATTGAGTTTTTTAATCAGCTTTGCGGTCATTTCCTGTCCTCCAATCCTTCTCCTTCTGTGAACGTGCGGGTGACCTCAAAGCAGGCAGCTCGGTGTTTCGCTGCCGCATCATCGGCTGTTTCTTTAGACGGCCATAATGTAAGGTTGCCAGCAGGATAATAGTTCACCCAAAACGTAACCGTGTGGGTCTTTTTGACTTCGATTAGGTCGTAATTATGTTTGACACCATCCGAATAAAATCTGCCATCTAAGGTGTTTGCAATTTGTATCCATACTCCTTCATCATCTTTAAACGCCCCATGAATGGGATATTTACCGCCTGCATCATCGCAATAGTTGCGGTATTCCGAGCCATCTCGCAAAATGTAGGTTTTGTTTTTAAAGTCGAGTTTCATGGCTTGATATCCTCCATCGGCCAATAATCTTCGCAACTATCAGCATTTTCTGGCAGTTCAAATGCACAATAAAGCTGATATTTCGCATCGGCGATTGCACCGCTGTCTGGGTGTCTGCGGCACGTCGTAGAGGACGGACACAATCCGCTGTTGCATAATTTAGTTTTGTAAATTTTATCTATTGATACGGGCATAATGTGTCTCCGTGTGATGTTTATGTGTTGGCTCTGGCGGGCATACAATGCAGTAAATAAATAACCCGCCGAAAAAAAACCCTAGAACGCAAAACCCCTCAATGATGGTATTCATGGGGTTTCCCCCATGATTTCATTGATTGCAGCGGCGATCCGCTCAAGTTTATCGGCATATTCTAATGGGAAAAAAATTGTCACTGGGTCCTCATCTTTTTTGTAAGCAGGATTAGTAATTTCCAAAAATGACGCCTGTGAAATTCTTCCAAACTCTGCCCTGATTGTTCCGGTAGATGTAAATGCTATTTTATGTTGCAACATATTAGCGCCCCCCAAATGCTTGGTCGATCATATATTCATGGTCGAGATTATCGAAAAGTATGTCCATTAGTGGTCCGGTAACTGAAACATTGCCAATCCGCATTGATACAGGATAAACCTCTCCAGCATATGCTGGCTCATCCCATGTCTGGTCGTATGGCTTGTCTGCACGATATTCAACGGATACATCAATTTCTTGTCCATCCAGAAGAATAACTGTTTCATATGAGTAAACCATTTTACATTCTCCATTGAATGAGTGGGGGCTTTCGCCCCCGTTAAAATTAAAAGTTCCAAGGTTGAACACCGCGATCCTTGCAGATTGCCTTGGCTTCTTTCTTATCAGCAACCACAATCTTTTCGCTCTGGTTAAATTCCTGACCGTTGCAAGGCTCAGTGCAGATTGTTAGGATGAACTTGTTGCCAGCGGCTCTGTGAAAATATGCGATCATTGTTTTATTCTCCATTTAGTGCAGCCCCCGCTGCAACGTCATCTTTATTGCACATCCTTAGATTAGCGTCAAGTGTCTATCATCCATATCTGTACGATTTTTTTTCATCCACATTAAAAATTGCAGGCAACATGCGGCATGGGCGAGATGTGACAATCCGCTTTCTGTATCAACATCCTCGCCATCATTAAAAGCCACAATGTGCCGCATAGCCGCGGCTATTAGCCTGGTATAAGCCAAGCCTTTTTTATAATTGTGTGGCGCATACTTATCAGCCCCAAAGCCAAGCACGAGCGCTGTTTCTTCTAGGAAACATCTATCCAGCAAATCAAGGCGCGGTTTATCACCATCGTGCTTTATGGCGTCGGTCATACCTTCCCCTCTAATATCTTAATCCGATATTCCAGTTCCTTAATGCGCGACACTTGATATTCCAATTCCTTGAGGCGTTTCATGGTCTCAGCATATTGCGGAATTTCCTTACCGCCACGAATCTTCTGGGCATAAGACTGCGAGATGCTGTAATCATGGGCGACAATCTTTAATGGGCGTCGATCAATTTTAATTGCAGCAATTTGTTCATCTGTTAATTTCATTATGACATCCTCGTAATTAAATATTTGCCCTCATGGGGGCGCTTGTCTCGACTGAATTTTATTTCCCGTCGAAGCCCCCACCGATGCGCGGCTAGCGCTTCTTTATGGGTGACTACGCGAACATCACCAACTTCCATTTCCCAATAAATCGGCGGGTTTTTTTTGTATTTAATAGGCGTGTTTTTCATTTTTTTGACCTTGTTCCACGGCACTGCGGGTGCAGCATATAATAAATTCCTGAGTGATCTCTATTAAAGAATTTACCGATAGTTGGATAGCTGTAAACATTTGTTCCATCTTCATTTAAAATCTCACGCAGCTTCCTTGATATTTGCCGCCGTGTCTCAACTAATTCAGGAAGCCTGGATGCACTCATGACATGATCAATTTTCACTCTCCGTCTTGCGCTTGTATCGGTTATAATCTTCCACACAACATCTGGAATAAATCTATCTTCGTATCTCATTTCTTAACTTTCCTGTACCGTTTAATTGTAATTTTGCGTTTGGGGTGAATATTTGTTTCTAGTGTAACCATTTTTCTATCCACCAACATGGTTAATGCAGCCTCTACATCCTCCTTTTTATATTTACGCAATTTATTAAGAATGACGCCAAGCGTCTCGCCGTCATCGCCTGATAAAACATTGTCCAAACTGGACAGTAGCGCGGTCTTTGGCTCGTCCTTCTGGCGGTCATTGCCAATAACCAAATTGATCTTATATTCAATATCTTTACGAATAAGTGCGTAAGCCCAGCGTATATGCTCAACTGTACGGATACCTTCCGGCACTGCAAGAATAAATGATACCTTGGCAATTTGTTCACGAGAGCGCAGCCAGATTGCCTCCATGCCAGACTTTTCGGAATGATATTCGGCTTGCTCGTGCATGATCCGCATGACCTTTTTCAACAAAGCCTTACCGTCATCTGTGGTTGGTATTTCAATTTTATCCCCGTAATTTTCTATGCGGTCGTTTTGGATGACGCTGAATGATCCGGCTTGGTACAGATCAACCAGCGTATTCTGCATTTTCTCTGGCATAGGTCGAGGCTCAAAGTTTTCTTTCTCTTTGGGGACAGACTTTGTCTCAGCAAAAATCAAACTACGCCCGATAAAACCATTGGCCGTGTTTTCATAATCCACTATTTTGTCAAAGTTTGTATCGGTCGTAAAGCCAAGCAACGATATAAATGGATTAACAATGCCATTCTCGATGGATGTTAATGCAGCCTCACGCTGCTGAAGTTTGAGTTCAAATATCGGATTAGAGCCATTTTCTAACTGACGCTCTATCTGAGCAATTTCCTGCAAAATGCCCTTGCGGATTTCTTTGCGAACATCGCCTGAAATGAGCAAATCGCCATTTGCCTTGGAATAAATCGACATTATGATGCCAATTATGCCTTCAAGATAAGACGCTGTTCCTTTGGTCTGGGCATTCTTAATCTTGGTGAGCAGGTAGCCAATTTCGTCAATCATATAAAACGAGGCTTGGTGATCAATCAGGTTACGGACGATTTCCTGCTCCGACTTGATTGCGCCGTGCGCTGCTCTATTTAATCCCGAAACCTTCACGACATTCATTGCAGCTTGCAAAATTGATTCCTTGCCGGTGCCAGAGGCTGCCACGCAAAAAACAATCAAGTTAGCTGTAGTGTTTCGCATTGTCTCTCGATATTTTAATCCGACAATGTTTCCCATTGCTACAAGTGCAGCCCCTACAGCAATATTCTCGCGGTACGAAAAACATTGGTCGTGAATCCACTGGGATACTTCACCAACGAATCCAGGGGGGCGCTTCAAGTCGATGCCGCGAATGTCAATGTCTGCATTATCATCCTCTGGAAAGTCCATAGGCTCATTCGGCTCAAACGTTACCGCCCGTGTCCAGCCAGCGGCCTCCGCATAATAAACCAACGTGCCGAGCGTCACAGGATTAGCGGACTTACCGAACGAGTGCCACCGCTTTGCAAGTTCCTCGCTGGATGGGTATTTCGTGCCTTTGGCTGACCATGCGTCCCAGACCGCAAAACCTGTCCCGCCCGTGGCATGATGAATCGCCATGCCGCATTTGATCCAGATTTCATGCGCCACATCTGGGTCGATGTAGGACAGCATGTCCTCAAGTTCGGTCGCGGACACGTCAAACGTCTGGCCGTTATATTCAGCGCGGTGACGCTCTGGTTTGCGTAGTGCATCCAGCAATGCAGTAGGTGCAGCCTCGATGTCGCTGGGCGATCCGTAAACGCATTTATAATGGTTGCCTGAGACGTGCAGCGATCCTGGACCGACCACGAAGCCGGATGACTTAAAGTCGATGCCCTTATAATCCGGCAAGTGCTGGAGCAAAGCCAAACCCTCTGGGGCGGTGTAATAGAGATGCTTTGACCCGCCGCCTGATCCTGTCTCGACAATCATGCCCGCGCCTGTAATGTCGGGAAATTGCTCAATGAGGCGCTGATAAGACTCAACGCCGCCATTGCGGGCGTCCACGTCAATGACCAGCAAGCCCTTGACCAGAACGCCGTATCCGGTGGCGAATTGATCCGTTGCCTCCATTGTCTCGATCTGCTCTTCAGACCAAAGGGGCGCATATTGCCAATTTGATGCGATGGGATGCTTGCCGATGGCTTTGCATCCGGCTTGCCCACATGAACATAAATTGTTTTTTATTATTTTGTTTAGGCCGATTACGCGGTAGCCAGCTTGCCAAAAATCTTTGTAATTCATTTGAATAAATATCCTGCCAAAGCATCAATGGTCGTAATTGACGGCATTTTATTTGACCCATTAGCTATGGATCGCACAGTGTTTTCATGCAGCATTGTTTGCTTGGCAACTTTAGCTAAGTTCCTGTCAGCTAACGCTATTTTAATTCGCTCAAGCTGCTCGTCATAAGTCTGACGGATAATATCTGAGGGAGATTCCATTTAAAATGTTCCATTCATGACAATTCGTATGTTGACAATGCAACGAAACGCCATTAGTGTCAAGTCCGTTGAGAGAAGAAGGAGTTACTCAATGAGTGAATTAGCAAATATTAGTAAGCCAAAAAATCGTCCAGTTATTATTACGTTATGCGGTGACGGCGGTATGGGCAAGACAACACTAGCGGCCACGTTTCCTAATCCTATTTTTATTCGCGCCGAGGATGGTTTGCAGGCCATTCCAGAGGAAGATCGCCCAGAGGCGTTTCCTGTATTGTCATCCGTTGACCAGCTTTGGGAGCAGGTTAAAGCACTATTAAATGAGGATCATGATTATCAAACGTTTGTAGTTGATAGCGTGACGGCGCTGGAACGTATGTTCACTCAGTATGTAGTGGACACTGATCCTAAGAAGCCCCGTGGCATTCAGCAGGCTCTTGGCGGCTACGGCGCTGGCCGAGATGCGGTGTCTGGATTACACCAGCGTTTGCGTAAAGCCGCTGGTTTGCTGTCGGATCGTAAGGGTATGCACACGGTATTCATTGCCCACGCTGAAACCAGCCGCATTGAGCCGCCAGATGATGACGCATATATGCGATATACCTTGCGTATGCACGATAAATCAATGCCCGCGTATGTGGATGATGTTGATCTTGTTGGCTTTTTGAAGCTGGAAACATTTACAACAGGTGATGGAGAACGCAAAAAGGCTATTTCGGACGGAACTCGTGTTCTGATTGCATATGCAACTGCGGCTAATGTGAGCAAAAACCGTTATGGCATTACGGAGCCATTGATTGTTGAGGCGGGCAAAAATCCGCTTGTTGATTATATTTCAGTTTTGAAGTGAGGGGAAGAAAATGAGTGATTTCTGGGAATTGAGCACAGGCGAAGAAGTACAATCTACAACTTCGTTTGAAATGGAGGGCGGAAATCTTGAGCCTATTCCAAACAATACGAGCCTTGTAGCTGTGATTGATGAAGCTAAGATCGACACGGATCGTGAAGGAAATAAGTTTGTTTCGCTTCGCTGGTCTGCATTGCAGCCTGTTGAATATAAAAACCGCAAGGTGTTTCAGAAATTGTGGGTGTTTTCAACGCATCCTGACCCACGCGCTAAAGACCCCGCTAAAAAGCGTGATACGGCGTTAAAAATGTTGTCAACCATTGACACGAATACAGGCGGAAAGTTGAAGGCTGCGGGTCGTGCGCCTACGGACGAATCACTTGGTGCATTTACCAATAAGCCCATGACTATTTTGACGAAGATTTGGGAGATGAAAAACGACAAAGGCGACAAATCCTCTGGCAACTGGATTGCTTCAGTCTCGCCCAAAGTTGGCAAGGTTGATGTTCCTGCCGCCGCACCAAAGAAGGCAAAGCCTGTTGACGACGATATTCCTTTTTGAGGGTTGATAAATTATTATAAACTTATTTATTCAGTTTAGCCGCAAGGCTTTTGAGTAGTGCAGGTGCAATTCCTGCTCGTTGGTCGAGACTTAGTAGAATATGGGTTCGAATCCCGTCTTGTGAAAACAAGTTATTCCCCTATTGGTAAGGGGAGACCTGACAGGCCGGAAAGACGGTTGCAGGGCGGTAGTAAATTTTATAATTTATTGCCGCCCTGAGTTTTCTCTTTTAAATGGATGAATCATGGAACAGCGTTCGCCGGAGTGGTACTCTGCTAGAAAATACAGAATTACTGCTTCGGCGGTTGGTGGCATATTGGGATTGTCACCATTTCAAAAACCGTCCGACGTTATGCGCCGGATGGTCAATGAATATAAAGGATTGCCAAATGAATTTACTGGCAATGTTGCGACTGAATGGGGCGTATTTAATGAAGATGGTGCCATTCAACAATATGAATTAAAAACGGGCAATCGTGTGCAAAAGTGCGGATTTTTTACTTTTGAGGATTGGCTGGGATGCAGCCCAGATGGATTGCTTGAAAATAATGGAATGATTGAGGTTAAGTGCCCATTTGGGTTACGGGCTGCGATTGAACCTAAATTTAAAACAGCGCAACAACAGACGCATTATTATGCTCAGATTCAGTTGCAGATGTATGTCATGGGACGAACCTGGTGCGACTTTTACCAATGGGCACCACGGGGCGAATCACTTGAGACTGTTAAATACGACAAGCCGTTTATGGATACGATCCTAAAGCCGCTTCGGATGTTTTATGATCAATATTTAATTGAGAGAGAGAAATGACCCGCGAGGGATTATACCGCAATGTTCCCTATTCGCAGATTGAAATGCGTCTTAAACAAGGCTGGATGTTTATCTGCGAATGGTCAATTTATTCAGTGCTCATGTGGCACTGCGAATGTGAGATAGAAGATGACAATAAAAATACTTAATGGAGACTGCCGCGATGTTTTGAAAACATTGCCAGATCAATCAGTGCATACGTGCGTTACATCTCCGCCATATTTTGGATTGCGAGATTATGGCCATACAGGCCAGATGGGGCTTGAGCCTACACCAGATGAATTTGTGTCCGAGTTGGTCAATGTGTTTCGAGAAGTGCGCCGCGTTTTACGAGATGACGGAACACTTTGGTTAAACATTGGGGATAGTTATGCGTCATATCGAGATGGGAAAGCAACTCCAGACACAACGCTCGGTTTAAGCGAAGGAACTCTTGTTCCTAAAGGAAGCGCAAAAAATAGAATGTCATCAACTTTTGTAGGAACATCAATCAAACATAAAGATTTGATCGGCATTCCTTGGCGCGTTGCTTTTGCATTGCAGGCGGATGGTTGGTTTTTACGGCAGGACATTATTTGGCATAAGCCAAATCCGATGCCAGAAAGCGTGATAGATCGTTGCACAAAGGCGCATGAATATATATTTTTGTTGTCCAAATCACCAAAATATTATTTTGATCATGAGGCGATTAAAGAACCAGTTGCTGCAAGTTCGATTATTCGATTAACTCAGCCAAATATTTCTGCTCAAGTTGGTAGCAATCGAGTTCCATTTAAGACAAACGGAACGATGAAAGCTGTTGGAAATACTGAAATGCGTAACAAACGTTCTGTTTGGACTGTTACAACAAAGCCTTTTAAAGGCGCTCACTTCGCAACTTTTCCACCTGATTTAATCGAACCGTGTGTGCTGGCAGGATGCCCCGTTGATGGTGTTGTGCTTGATCCGTTTGGAGGCGCTGGAACAACAGGATTGGTTGCGAGTAACAATAATCGAAATACAATTCTTATTGAATTAAATGAAGAATATGTAAATTTATCAATAGATAGGATCGGTTTAGATGCTACGCCCTTACCAACAAACGGCGCATGACGCTATTATCAAATGGGTGCGACGAACAGCAGAGCCATGCCTGATCGAGGCGGCTACGGGTGCAGGAAAGTCGCATATTATTGCAGCCGTAGCTGAGACTATTCACCGCATATCTAATGGCAAGCATGTGCTTTGCCTTGCACCAAGTGCAGAATTAGTTTTGCAAAACAGCGAGAAATACGCGGCAACAGGAAATCCATGCTCACTGTTTTCGGCAAGCACTGGACAGGTCTCGCTGCGACATCCTGTTGTATTCGGCACTCCAATGACTGTAGCAAATAGAATCAGTAAATTCGGGTCGCAATTTGCTATGGTCATTATAGACGAATGTCACGGCGTAACCCCAACAATTAAAAAAATCATTAACGAACTGCGTGAACAAAACCCAAACCTTCGCGTTGTCGGTATGACCGCCACGCCGTTTCGTTTAGGCGAGGGATATATTTTTGACCAATGGCCGAATGGGCGGCCAGTGCCAGAGGATGAAAAGAAAGAGCCATACTTTGCGGCGTGTGTTGACCGCATTACTGCCCGAACCTTGATTGGCATGGGGTTCCTAACAAATCCCACAGTTGGCAATATTCATGCGGAGTCGTATCACACGCTTGACATGCAGCTTAATAGCCGTGGGCAGTTTGATGCAGAGGATGTTGACCGCGCATTCGTCGGGCAAGGCCGCAAAACCTCTATGATTATTGCAGACATAGTTTCACAGGCCAGAGAGCGCCATGGAGTGATGATCTTTGCCGCCACGGTGCAACATGCCTATGAATGCCTTGCAAGCCTTCCTACGGGCTTGTCAGCGATTGTAACGGGCGAAACACCACGGGCAGAACGGGCGGATATTATTGCACGGTTTAAAGCGCGGGAACTCAAGTATCTGGTGAACGTATCCGTGCTGACAACGGGATTTGACGCGCCTCATGTTGACCTAATTGCGATATTGCGGGCTACGGAATCAGTTGGACTTATGCAGCAGATTATGGGTCGCGGATTAAGGATAAGCGAAGGGAAAGACGATTGCCTTATTTTAGACTACGCCGAAAACATCGAGCGACATTGTCCCGATGGTGACGTGTTTGATCCAACGATTAAATCTGTGCCGAAAAAGAATGTTGGTGAGATTGTACGATGCACGTGTCCGATTTGTAGTGTAGAAAATATATTTTCGGCGCGTCCAAATGATTCAGGGTTCCAAATCAACGAACACGGTTATTTCTGCGATTTAGACGGGCGTGCAATAGACGGAGAGTTCGGGCCAATACCCGCGCATTTTGGCCGCAGATGCCAAGCCAAGACAATAGTAGCTGGACAGCTTGTGCAGTGCAATTATCGCTGGACGTATAAAAAATGCCCGCACTGTGAAGCCGAGAATGATATTGCAGCGCGATATTGTTTTGAGTGCAAGGGTGAAATTGTTGATCCCAATGAAAAGTTAATTGCTGAATTTCACGAGATGAAGCGTGATCCTACACGGCGTCAGACAGACAAGGTTTTAAAGTGGGACGTGGCTTCGTCGATCAGCAAGTCGGGACGAGATATGTGGCGCATAGCCGTTGTGACACCATACAGATCGTTTACGTTCTGGGTGCATAAAGACCCTAAATGGGCAAAGGGCTTGCAAGATAAGGCTTTATATTTATCGTTAAATGGCTTTGAGCCAAAAACAATTACATATGAAAAAAACCCAGATAGCGGTTTTTATAAAATTTATGCTTACAATAGGAGCGCAGATGAAATTCCCAATGCACATTAAAATTTATGGTGACACGTCTTATCGAGGCGAGTGTGCCACAGAGGGCATGGAGCAAATAACATTCTTTGCCAGGCTACGCCACCAATGGCCTAAAACGTGGGGCTTGATAGCACTGCACCCGCGCAATGAAGGCAAGCGGTCGTTTCGGCAAGTGTCTTTTCAAAAAGCTGAGGGCATGACAAAGGGTGCATCTGACATTATTATCCCTGGTGCTCCGACATTTATATGCGAGATTAAACGCCGTGACCATACGAAATCAGCGTGGCAGGATGGACAGCAAGAATATTTGACAGCCGCACAAGATATGGGTTCTTTTGTATGTATTGCCCTTGGTGCAGATTCAGCTATTGCAGCATTTGAGGATTATCTTGAAAAAACCCAAGAAAAAAATCAATACAGACATCTGGGTAAATTGCAGACGGCCATCGGACAGAATCTCTGATATATTGTCTGGGAAACGCAGGATGGAGGATGAAGATTTGTCCATCCAGTCGGCATGTAGCCTGTATATTTACCAAGGGGCTTGTTCTGTGCTAGACTTGCCGGACATTGAGGCTCGCAGGGCAGCTTTAGCTAGGCTTCCAGCTTTAATTAGGCCACACATCGAGGCTGAAATCCGTAAACTTTGGGAGGGGAGAAAGGCGCAAAATATTGATTAAATTTTTAATTGCATTCATGTTGCTGACAACAACAGCTCAATCCGAAGAAATCGCAAGCTGGTACGGTGGAGGTGAATATCTATCGCGCCGGACAGCAAATGGAGAAAGGTTCAATCCAAACGGACTAACCGCAGCACACCGCACATTACCGTTCGGCACTATGGTACATGTTACAAATGTTAAAAATGGACAATCAGTTACAGTTAAAATAACAGATCGAGGGCCAGCCAAATGGACAGGCCGAAGCATTGATTTATCAAGGGGTGCAGCCGCTTGCATAGGCTTGCTTAAATCAGGAACAGCAAAAGTTAAATTGGAAATATTAAAATGATCATTCAATTAGACCCGCCAATGCCAATGGATACCCCAAAGGGGAAGGCGCTATGCCATTTTATGATTGACTATGGAGCCGAGCACGATTTGCTTTGGGTGTGCTTCCAGGATGATAGCGGCGAGTGCTGGACATGGAATAATCGGGATATTCGCGCTCAGAAAAATATCAGCATGTATCGCTTGACATAAGCGTCAAGTTCATTTAAACATCTATTTATCGGAACGAGCCGATCAGATTTTAAATGGAGAGTGCAAATGAATATCCCAAACACACCAGCCGCAGATCGTTACGCATCTTTAAAAATTCAGCGCGACATGATTGACAGCGAGTTGGAATTTCTCAAGACACAAATCGTAGAGACTGGCAAAGATTTGGTTGAAGGCATTGACTACAATGTCAAGGTTACGCTTTCGCAGCGCTCCACGATTGACTACGATCAGTTGCAAGAAAAGTACGGCGTGACTGAGGCTCAGATGAAACTTTACAATGCTTGCAAAAAAGAAGGCGCACCATTTCCGGTGTTGAAAGTTGTTGCAAAAGCGAAGGAGGCATGAAGATGACAAAAGAAAATAAAATTATCGGTTTAGAAAAACTTAGCCAATACGATTGGTATAACACTAATCCAAAACAGCCAGAGCCAAAAAAACCACTTTGGCGAAAATTGTTTGGGTATTTTGACGTCAATGAAAAATTGCGTGTTGAAAATATTCACCTGCGTTCACGTCTTACAGGGGCGCTATATGCGGCAGAGGAGGCGGGCAAGACTGGATTGTCCATGTACTATGAGAATGAGAAGCTGAAGGCCAAGCTAGACATTGCACAGCGTAGTTGTACGCCAGACGTATTCAATAAAGTCTGGGTACGCAAAGAGGAACTGGATAAGGTCAAGCATGACTTGAATGTTATGACTGCACGTTGTAACCGATTTAATCACCAATTTGATGAAATGAATACACTTCGCGTCAATGCTGAAATTAAATTGATTGAATTAACAAAAAAACTGGAGGAGAAATCATGAGGTACATGCTTTTTTCTTGGAAAAAGGGTGAACCTAATGGCGGTATGGAAGATCGTATCGCCCATGACGATACCTTAACAGGGCTATTTGATGGCCTTCAAGAACACGGTCTGGATGAATACGACTGGCATGTTTACGACCTCGTTGAGCGCATGGTGATTTATTTGCCAAACGCTGGAACTAAAGAAATTTTAAATTGGGCAAAATGGAAGGATGTACAAAATGGTTAGTGAATTATCAAAACATGAAATTCCGCTGACTGAAGATGAGCGACGGAAATATTTTAAACAAGAAAATGAAGCTATTGAGGAAATTTACCGCCTTGATAGGCCGTGGAATAGCGTCAACACTCCACCCACACATAACAACCCAGTTCTTGCTGTTGTTGATCTGGCAAGGCCGCAAGATGAAATACTGCGTAAAACATGGTTTAAACCAAAAATAAAAATTGCATCGTATCGGGATGGTAAATGGGATCACCAAGGTGATGTTCTTAAAATTACCCATTGGAGCGAATTGCCGGAGATGCCGTGATGGGATGTATGGAATTTGGGTATTCATTTAAATCTTTAAACGAAGAAAAAAGAGAAAAGGAGCAAAATATGGAAACGAATTTATATAGACTGTATGAAATGGTAGAACAAGCCGAAAAAGATGCAAAAACTTTAAAGAATGCTGTTAAAGATATTTGCAGATTAAAACAAATAGAAGAAGGATCAATTAAAGATGGAAATTGGGGATCAATAGAAAAACTTACGCATAATTGGGTTTTATCTGGTGCTGTTGATTTTCTTGGTTACAACAAAAATGGAATGTTTGTTTTTTTATGTGAAAAAGTTCATGGTGAATTTAATTTTTATCAAAAAATAAAACGTCCAAATGGCACTTATGAACATTTTACCGTATGTCCGACACATTACATGGAACTGCCGGAAAGGCCAAAATGAACACAGAATATGAACCAAAAAACATTTTTATAACACAAGAAAATTGGGAACGACTATGCCATAATCCTTATGATCATTCCAGTGCATTGAAAAGTACTCTGGATGCTTTGAAATATAAAACGTTAAGTGATTATCACGATGCGGTAAAAAATTCAAAAGATGCCAAACATGCAGATTATATATGTTACATTTTTAATGCAACATATTATAAAAACGTAAATTCAAAATATAAGAATTAACGTGAGGATGCCGAAATGAGAACAAAAAAAATAACCCCAGAGCAAATTGAGGCGATTATAAATGATGAAAGAAAGCAAAAAATTATTGCAAAAGAATATGGCATAGGCCAATCATATGTCTCTTCTATTAAAATCAATAAAAATAAAAAAAATTTAATGGATGAAAATAAATACAAAAAACTCGAACAGCAAATAGCATCCATTACAGAAATCATTACGGAATTTTATAAAATTTTAAAGGACATGAGAAAATGAGTGATGCAAGAATGAGGCGTTTAGTAGAGAAATTAGAAAAAAAAGACAAAGAAATTGACGGATTAAGGGGAATTATTACAGAAGTTTTAAATCTTACCTCTGTCATTAAAATGAAAGAGATGATACAAGTTTTGAATTATCTTGATACCCGTATTGTTTCACGCGCTGCGTATGAACATGCTTGTATTGAAGATAAAAAAGCACGAGATATGATTGACAATGTTTTAAATGGAAATTGAAATGAAATTCAAACGAGTATTTGTCCAAAACCCTAGTTTTCGCCTTGATGCAAAACAGCTTTCACAAGTAGCGGGTGAAATTGTCTATGTGTGCGACAAGCCGATGTTTGATAACCTAATTGATGAAAAATATATGCCCATCTTTGAGGGTTCAGTAGTTGAAAGAATGAGTGATTTTGACCCAGAGAACGACATTATTGCGTACTATGGGGACAGCATTATTTTCGCTATGATGATTATGTATTTGACTGAAACTTTTTATGAGTTTCATATTGCTCGATTTTCAACAATTCAGCAGACATACGTCATTAGAAAGATTTGTTCCGATAATTTACAGCCAAAAGAAGAGGGGCTGGGGAATTAACCCCAGCTTTTCTTTTACTCTGCTGCTGGTGTAGGTGCAGGCTCCGCAGGCGCCTCTGGTGGCTTTTGAGCCGCATCAACCTGTGGAACAACCTGACCACGCAGATGAGCAATCAGTTCTGCCACTTCGTTATAAGCGCCTTTGGCAAGGTGTGCCAAAATTGTATTAACGTGTGCAACGGTAAGTTTCACTTCAACTTCAATTTTTTCTAAAGACATAGTACCCTCATATTTTGCGATTGACCACGGCTAGCGCTCGCGCCACCGTACTATCATCAACATTTAAAATTGATGACGTTTTTTTAGCTTCGTCTTTTTTTATTTTATCTGCAAGCAAAATTAGTTTGTCCGCCTTAGCTTCATGATCAAATCCAACCTTACCACCTGCGGCGCGGCCTTGGCGTTGTTGCTGTTCAGCATTGATCAGCGCGTTTGATACCCTAGGGCGAGTAGCGATTCCCTTTGCAAGTTTTATGGGTGCACGAACAGGAAATGTTGCAACTTTTGCGGATTTACCCAATAGGCTGGTTTGAGGTTTAGGAGCACCAGCCATTTCTTTTTTCAGTGCGCTACCAGATAAAACATGCTCACCAAGATGTTCGAGTCCACCGCCAATAAGGGCACCAGGAATACCGTGAAGGTGCAACCCGATTGCAGTCATTGCGGTTCTGGCCGCAAGTTTACCAAGGTGCGACCCAAGGGCTGAATTAGCTTTTTGCAACGTATTTGGTTTAGCTTCTAAAATTTTGCGAGATTCGTGCATTCGACGAACATGAGATAATTCATCTGGGTTAAATATATTGCGATTTTTTATAATTCCGCTAGGAGAATGTAGCAAATCCTCCATTTTATTGCTGCTAAGAGCAAAACGACCATTATTATTTTCAAGAAACGCTTGCTTAAAATGGTTTTTAACAGCCTGCTCTCCGGCAGAACCTTTGCCGCCCGCTGCCTCAACCAGCTTGTCATACATATCTGGTCCAAGAACGGGATTAAGTAAATTCGGGCTAAGGTTTTTTTCCGCAACCATGTGGGCTTGCGTTCCGGCAGATGAGGCATTTCCCGCCTCGTCAAGAGACTGCTGGTTTGTTAATTGTTTAGTAGCATTTTTAATGGCAGTGCTATTTGGATTTGCGGCATTATTATATGTGTTCTGATACTGTTTAAATGCAGAACGAGCATTATTCATATCAGATACAATTTGATTTCCCGCATCTAATTTACTAATAGATGAATCCGCAGGTGAAAACATGCCGGATTTTGCACCATTCATGATGGTTTTATCATATCCGTCAATAATAGCCCTCATGCCTTGAATGTCTGATCCACGCGCATCAGATAAAAATCCGTTTAATTCTTTTCTAACAGCCTCTAAATTAGGCATTGTCAAATTAGAACCAAGAGGCAATTTTTGTTTTAAAACGTTATTCGCTAAATACCGCATGGCTTCATTTGATTGAACCATGCTTGGGGCATTTTCCATCATGCTTAAAGTTGATGGCAATTTATAACTAGCTAATTCCTGTTGAACATTGGGGAGAACATCATTCAAAACGCTAGGATGAAATGTTCCTGCATTATCCGCGACCTTTTGATACAAACCATTATAATTGTTTTTAGCGGCTAATTGGCCTTTTTCTAATGCCTCACCTAACCCGCCTTCGATTGGTGCAGACGCACCAGCTATGGTTGAAGCCGTATCGCCAATTTTACTATAGTTGTTTATTTTTGCGGCTTGTACTTCATTAGCTACAGCCGCAGGAGGTGCGGTATTTGTCACCATAGACGCTGGAGCCTCAAGCCCCTGAGAGCGTAGTACAGCTTCATTTACCGTTGCAGGGGTAATACCCTTCTTGCTAAAAATATCATGTGCAGCGGCCTGCACAGATGGATCAGCGGAGTGCATAAAATCAGATGCGCTTAGTGAGCCTAGGCTAGCCGCATGAATTTGCGCGTCAGCATCAGAAGTCCACTTACCCGTATTGTCCAGTAACCCACTTGTGGGCTTTGCTGTTTTTGATAAGCCACCCGTTAATACGCCACCAGGGTTAAATGGATTGATAGCTTCACCTGCTGTTCCTATAGCCCTTCCTACAGTGCCAACAACACCAGGGACACGCCCTAGTGATGCTTCTGCAAATGGTGTTACGGACGAAAGATCAAGAAGTACGCTATTGATTGGGTCTGATTGAAGCGTGTTTAATGCTTTATTTACGGAGCCATATTTTTCGGCATAAGAATTTCCTAAAGCATCAGCCACAGCCTCATCTTTAGCCTTTTGTGCAGGGTCTTGTTTGACTCCGGCCAGTCCCTCTAATTTTGAATCAAGGCCAATGCCCAACTGCCACAAGGTTTTTCCTGTTTCAACAGGATGGCGCACTGCATGATAAAGGCCAACGCCCGCACGACCTGCCGACGGTATAATATTTTTAGCCGTATTAAGAGCTATTTGTCCGGCACTTAATGTAGAAGCATCTGGAGTTTCTGCCCAATTTTTTATCGGTTCTTCAGATGTCCCGCTGTCTGTAGCAACAGGTGATGACTCACCAGAAATCGCTGCTTTAGCAGCAGCCGCATTGCGGGCTTCAAAATCATCATCAGAATTAACATTAGTATTGTCTGATTGATCTAAAGCTGCTTTCGCGGCTTCCGCATTACGGGCTTCAAAATCATCAAGTTCATTAGCCATTTTTAAACCCTTTACTGAGTTTGTATAATGCGGTGCAACCCTTTACGGCCATACCATTTGTCAATCTGTTGCGGAGTAATTTCACCATTTTGATACATTTCAAAATGTGTCCGCCCAGTTGTTGGGTCTTTAGCCGTAAAGAAAGCATTTAAAAGTTTTTGTTCTTTTGCATATTGATCGTTAGTGTGATCAGCTCTAAACGAAGTTAAAGCATTATTTGCATTATAAGTTCCACTCATTCCAGATTCGCTGGAAGCCAACTTTTTATAATCTTGCAAATAACCATTTTGATCTAAAGCTGGCTGGTTTTTAACAATCATCCCTGAAACTGCTTGCAATGCTGCAGATTTAGACATTACAGTGCCAGGGGTGTTTAATACCGCTTCTCGCAATGCCATCATATTATGCATTTCAGATGCATTTGCTGTTGAAAGATTGATTCCGCTGCTCATTTTATTGATAACTGCGGCATTATCTACATCTTTTTCATCAACTTTTGGAAGCCCTAAACCATAGGCTATATTGTTGTAATATTTTGCTGCCGTCAAAACTGTATTATTTAAAGGTCCGCCAGTTAAAAAGTTATTATCAGGCTGCGATGCTAAATCTTTTGCGAACAGCATAAGCTGGCGATTTTGATCGGCTGCGGCTTGAGCATTGCTAGCTATGTTGTTTTCAATGTTTTGATTTTGTTTAATGATTCCATTTTTCACATCTGGATCGGTATTATACCAATTTTGCGCGTCTGCTTTTGCAGAAGATACACCAGAATCACCCACACCATTTACAACTGGATCAAAAGTTGTAACTTGCGGCTGCGAAACAGGACGAACAGGTACTTGGCCAGCATTATTTGTTGCACCAGTTAATCCAGTTGCAGATTGGCTGCGTGTTGGCGGCTGACCTGCATCTCTCCACTGTTTCAACGTCCAAGTTTGATTGTTTGGCATAAGAACTTTTGGTTCTTGACCAGGAGGCGTGAAGAAATCTTGCTGTGCAGTTTTCTGACTTATCTGAGCAGTTTCTGCTTGTTTACGAGCAATATCAGCAGCCTGACCTTGCAGTGTTCCATAAGTTTCAGCGCCGCCGCCAAGACCCTGCAATATGGCAGAGCCAAGATAGCGGCTGTTTGATCCAGCCATATGTCCAAGGCCGGACAAGATAGACAATGCCATATTGCGGTTGCCCGCATCATCAAACCAGCTTTTAGCGCTTCCCAGCCCCTGCGACGTGTCGGGGGCGGGAGCCGCTGCGGCTTGTGTATTGGGTGTTTGTGGCGCGGCAGAAGAACCTGCACCATTCGGCTTAACGCCTGTTTTAACTGGCGCTATTTTAGGTTTATCAATAGTAGCAGATGGGCCATTAAGACCTGCTTCCTGATATTGGTTCCCGCCGGCTGGAACAACATCTGTCGAGACAACGGGGTTGGTCTGCTTTCCAGAAATAAGAGCTGTTTCTTCTGGGTTAAGCGCGGGTGCAAGATTTTGATTTAAATATCCAGCGGCTATATCACTTTTTAAACCAAGATTTGGTTGTTCCTGATAAGTCCTGTCAGATGCAGGAGAAACGCCAAACGCCCCTCTTAATTCATTTTCACGAGCAACATCCTTTGGAACAACAGTATTACCATATTGATCAACATATTGACCCGCAGTGTAAGAACCTATTTTTTCTGCATTATTTGATATTTCCTTTCCTGCTAATCTGCCTGCGTTTGCAATAGGTTCGCTGTTCCAGCTTCCAGTTACTCCAGTTGATAAATCTGGATCAATCGGCCCATTTATGTCGGCTGCATCAGGGCGTGGATCACCACCATCTGCATAATGCCCTCGACCAGCTACACCACCGCTTTTAAGAGCCAATAGCCCAAGAGCGCTACCAATGCCGGACATGGCAGAGCCAGCCATATTTGCAAGCTGTAAAGCCTGACCAATGCCAAGGCCGGACTGCGACGTGCCACTGGATGAACCTTGCGGGTTGGCCTCTTGGTTCAATTTGTAATTATTGTTTTCGTTGGGAATATCCAAATCATTCGGGTATTTATACGGCATATCATCCTGCGCCGTCCCGCCATCCGCATACCGACCTGCAACACCGCCGCGGGCATTATTAGGCCGGAACCCATTTTCATCAATAAGAGAAGGATCAATATCTGCTATAGGTGCAGCAGGTGCTGCAGCCGCTATAGATGAATCCACCGCCGCAGCTGGGGCACTTGTTGCCGCTGGGGTTGACGACGAAGGCATGTGAGCCTTTGCCCAATCATATCCCTGCGATGCTTCTTTGCCCAAACCTATAAGGCCAGAAACACCGCCAAGCTGCTGCAACCCGCTTTGTGGCTGCTGTAACTTAGGTTGATTAGCGCCCAGCAACTGATGCTGTTGAGATGGTGCACCTGTAGCAATATTGCGTGAGGTTGGAATACCCTTTAACAACTGGTCATAGATCGCCTGTTGCTGTGCAATCATATCATAAACACTACCGCCACCTTCTTTACCAATACGGCCACCCGCAGCAAGCCCCATGCCTGGCCCTGGCCCATATTCAGAAGGTGAATTTTGATTGCCATAACCAGAGTATGATGCCGTTGGATCATTGCTCAAATTAAACATTTGATTGTTATGGTTAGGCATTAACCCTGTAGTGTCAGTAGTATGTTTCTGAGGTGCCGCCGCAGGACTTGCCGCTGGATCAGTAATCTGAGAAAAATAATTGATTGGCGCTGACATTGCCTCTGGAGGAACAAAATTCTGTGGCGCAATAGCTTGAGCTGAGGCTGCAACATCTTGATTGATGCCGCCGCCTCTAACAGGCATTTCATTTTGCATTGCAATAAGGTGAGCCAATCCTGCGGGCATGGCTGGAGCCTCTGCAGGAGTACCGCCCTCTGCAAAACCCATTCCGGCATGTTGCGGGACAACTAATCCGCCTTCTGAGGACAAAGCACCGCCTGAAAACTTTGCGGGACGTGCGGCCTTTTCATAATCAACAGTTTTATATCCGCCAGCCAAGCCAACTGCATCAGGATGCTTTTTCTCAACCTCATCAGCCATAAAGCCGATATGCGTCTGCTCTGTAGGGTCATTCTTATAGTTGTAGGTGTAAATGGGCAGGCCATTATTTGCCTTACCGACCTTCTTGATGTTCTCCTTCAATCGACGATCAGAGAAGAAAGGCATTGGCTGCGTAGACGTTGTAGACGACCCAGACAGTGCACCAGTGCCCTCGGCAATGTTTGCCAAGAATTGCGCCACTTGGAATGGATACGCCTGCTGTTGCTGAAACTGGTTATATAGAGCCGTATTGCCAGCCTGTTGTGTTTGCTGTTCCATTGTGCCAGCGCCAAGCTGTGCCTGAGCGCCTGCAATAGCCGATTGTTGAGCGCCCGCGCCAAGATTGCCAAGCTGATTTGATCCGGCTAACTGCTGGTTAATGCCAGTCTGATAGTTCTGTGCAGCGTCTTGGAATCCTTGATTCTCCATGCCCGAAACTGTTTGTCCAAGAGCAAGGTTTTGCTGATTCATCAAATTGCCAAGGCCAATATTTGCACGATCACCGCCAAATGCGCCCTGAGAAATATCATTTCCCAACATACCCTGTTGCTGTTGCTGATTAACATTTTCAAGCTGATTAACAGTGCCCTGAACAGCCGTATTTAAAAACGGGTCCATATAATTGGAAACGCCGGATTGAAATCCCTGTGGAGTAGCCTGTTGCGTCGCATTGAATGTTCCAGCTTCTGCCGCACCAAAAGCAGGCTGTGCCATATTTGCAGCTTGATTGATTCCACCTATGCCCGCGTATTGCTGTTGATTGACTGGCGCAACAAAGGCATTGGGGTTTGTGCTGTATTGCTGGAACGGCGTTGCCGCAACACCCTGAGCCTGTGAGTTGACAGAATTGTACCGCGCCAATACCTGTGGGGGTATTGTAGTGGTACTCGTCGAAGTGCCAGTCTTGCCACCCATATTCAGTGCTCCATAATTGTATGCCCAGTATTGGCATTGTATAAAAAGAAGGCTCCGGCTTGCGCCCCAAAATTGCGTTCATAAAGCCGAATTTTTGCCTCTGTTCGTTGATTTGATAATACACCAATCAATAGAGGCAAATTCAACTCATTAGCAACTCGCTTTGAAAAATCGCACAATGCCCTCGCATGTCCTGTTTTTCTTTTTTCTCTGTTTTGCGATTCTTTTGTTGACCTAAATTCAGGATCAACAAAAATAGCCTTCTCCTCAATAATCCAATCGTCAGAGTACCACATCTGACTGGTTCTTAACAATATTGCCGCCTCGATGCGTTCTCCAGGTGCACCAATGATGCCAACAAGACCCTGCCACAAATAAAGGGCAGGTTTAATCATACCCAGCATCTTTTCTGGGTTTACGTTTTTAATGCCGTTTTCTTCCCATGCCTTTAACGCTAACTCCAACATTTGCGCTTCATCAGATGGCGTTCCTAGTCTAATCTGTGGGCTATTTGTCATAAAACATTTTCTCCGTTGCAGTCTCTCCAAAAAACTGGTATAAACGAATTATGATTGAACATAGCAAACTTATTGAACTTTTGCACTACAATCTTGAAACAGGATTGTTTCATTGGACAAAATCTCGTCCAAAAGTAAAAGAAGGAAATCCGGCTGGATGCCTTGATCATAATGGATATATTCGCATTGAAGTTGGCGGTAAAACTTATGCTGCCCATAGACTTGCTTGGTTTTACATAAACAAAGAATGGCCTTCCAATGAAATTGATCATATTAACAGAAATAAATCTGACAATAGAATTGAAAATTTGCGGCAAGCCCAGCATGGGCAAAACAGAGCAAATAGCAAAACTACAAATAAACATGGATTGAAAGGCGTATCTTTTAAAAAATGGATTAAATTTAATTGTTGGGAGGCAAAAGTTAAACATAATAAAAAAGACATTTATCTTGGATGCTATCCAACAAAAGAACTTGCCCATGAAGCATATTGCAGGGCGGCTAAAAAATTGCATGGTGAATTTTTTAATGTTAATCACGATGAGGCCCAGGAAGGTTTTGCAAAACTTTAATAGTTTTCTTGCGGTATTTTGTAACGAATGAATCCAAAGTTTTATGTCCATCATCTATATCATCTTCGCCTAGTCGTGTCACATCCTGCGGAGAAATAACATATTCACCGCCCGCTGCAACAATCGGAACAAGGTCGTCGTCTTCGTCATCCTGCGGTGCGCCATTGTGCCCGATGCCTGGCGTTCCACCACCTGCTGCCCGCGCCCCGTAGGGCTTTTCGTCTGAGTTATAAATCGGCGAAGATGAACCATAGGGACTCATGCTCTTCTGAAAATATGGATTAGATGAAAACATACGGCGGGCAACTTTAAATCCAGCCATAGTATTGCCTTCACCCATTGCGCCGATAATATCGGCTGGAATGACGTATGAGCCTGATTTGACGTGCATCGGCAAATGGTCTGTGCGGCCAGCTACAGGGCTGTGAATTGGCCCCTCATGCACAACTACCTTATTGCCCATTGTCGGCGCTTTTGGCACGGGAGCCAGTTCTGGCACATGCCCTAGCTGTTGGTTATTGCTGAATCCGCCTCCATCGGCTTTGGCTATGTAACCGCCAACTTTCTTTGTTATATCCGAATTTGTTGGGTCAAATTGTCCGTTGTTGCCAATGGCTGATTTGATTTGATGTGGATGAAAAGCGAATATTTGAGGGGAATCAATAGCAAAACCTGTAGCTGATTTTTCTATATCTTTTGGATTTGAATAAATTACACCATCATGCCCCATATCTTTTAACTTTTGAATAAAAGCAGGTGCATCAGATGCAGAATTTAAACCTTCAATTACATGAGGGCGATCTGTAAAATAAGGATTTTCCATTTTTACATGAACTGGATAAACCTTTCTGCCTTCACCTTGTCCTGATATATATGAATAATTTTTGTCAGGTGTAAAATAAAAACCATTAGTTTTTACACCAGTAGTTTTATCCGTTGTATATTTAAATTTATCAAAATCTTCAGGAGAACTATGATAAACTATCAACGGATTACCATTTTTAGTCACTATTTTGCTTTTTCCAAACCAATTTTTAAAATTATCGTTTCTTTCAGGATTCCCAACAGGTAAGAACCCACCATCGGCTTTAGCCGTCCGTTCAGATGCCCTAAACGCCTCTGCGGTGGGTGCGCCTTTTGCGCCTGGTTTACGCATGTGCTCGTGCGACCCGTGAGCAATACGCTCCTGCTTCGCATGAATGTTTGCATATAATCCGCCGCCTGTGGCACGGAGGATATGCTCTATCTCATTTTCATCATGTATTTGTTTAGAGTGAGAAGGATCAAATGAAATTGCGCCATCATGTGTTTTTGCAACAGTCCATCCATTAGGCTCCATTACATGTTCCCATATATGAGGAACTAAAGAATCATGCATGTCCCACGTTCCTGCACTATCTACAATATCTTTTGGGTTGGTTTCTTCAGTTATATTTTTGGCAAATTCTTTCCATTCATGAGGGCTCGCGTCTAATAAACCAACCTTATGATCAATTTCATCTCTTTTATTTATTAAAGAGCGAAACATTAAATTTTTAAATTTAGGATGAGTTACGTCAATAATTTCTTTAGGAGAAATTTTTGATTTGTCTAGCATATAAAGATTTTTTCCATAATTCGATATTCTTTCTGGATCCCCAGCCGCATACATTGAATAACCCGCACCCGTATCGACACCAGTGTTAGTTCTCCTAAAATAATTATTTTTTAACGAAAAAGAATCCTCTGCCCCACCCATAGCCTTTGCGTTACGCGCAACATTCAACGCGGCTGCAACAGCCTGATTCTGCGGATGACCAGCACGAACCATTTCAGAGATGTTGTGGCTGACTGAGGCTTTAGGATTCAATGGCATGGCGACCTCAAGAATAACTGACTGCTATGATCTGCCCCGAACCAGGAGCAACAACAAGACCATTGCCAAACGGCATTTGAATAACATAAATGCCAACTGTATTTGGAATGATGTATATACGATTTCCCGTCAAAGACGAAACAGCATTTGTATCATAAACTGTTCCAGTTGCTGACCCAGCCACAATGACAGAAATCGTTGCAAGCCACCCACCCGTAGTTTTAACTTGTGTAGTGGTTGAAATTTCCCGTGTTTGAATTGAACCCGCTAAGCGATTCTTGGCATTGATAATGCCGTTGACCGCCTGAACGGAGTTCTTTTGCGCTGTGAGTAGGTCGTCAGTACTTGCCATTAGAAGCGGCCATCCAGTTGATACCGATAGCGCACTGCACCAATTCGGTAGAAAATGTTTGAGGCGGCGTTTGTGCCGTCTGGTGAGGTTGATACTGAAAAAGATAACAATCTGTTACGAATGCGTACACTGAGATATTCAGTGGATTGCGTGATTGTGTATGGTCCATAAGGGATCGGCGTATCGCCCGGGTAATTTGTCCCGTAAAACGTAATGTACAATGTAGCGGGCGTAAGATTTCCGTCTGCAATGTTCCACTTGAAGTCCGGCCATATCTGATCAATAAAAATCAAATTATCCGCTTCATTGAGTTGCATATAACCCGTTTGAAACGAGGAAATCATTGGCGAAGTGCCAGCATCATAACCAATCTCATGCTGATAAATCGTGCCATTAGCCGATACACCGATTGGTGGCCCAAGAACGGACTGATCAATCCAAGCCAAGCGATCGAGAATGCCATAATCCCATTGCTGGGTAAATATGTTGTATTTAACGTATGAATCGTTTTCAGTAACGTTTACTGTTCCGGTTCCTGTTCCTGCAGCGGTTGCAGTGAATGTTGTGCCGACATTGTTATTGGCCGCACCAATTAAAGTGAAGTTTGTCGTGCCAACTGCTGAAATAGTATACGATACGCCAACTGTTAGGCCAGTGACAGGATAATTCGTCAATGACGGATAAAACCATGAAACTTCGCCGAATGTGCTATTGCAAGCGCATCGAATGTTTTCATAAAGATTCGTGTTAATATTTTGGAATATTATGTCCCAAATCGGGCACATAACTGGCGTTGGACCACTGCCTGTCAAACTCATAAATTTGTTGGGCGACATCCAGTAGACCACGCCCTCCATAACGCCAACGCATTTTTTGGAGATTGCGCCAACGCCATCAGCTATTTTGTTGAAGCCGTAGACGTTCGGTGGGCCAACATATTGCATTGCCCAGATTGCTAGGTCAGTCCAGATCAATGCCTGCTGTGGACCCTGCAAAGCCGCCACAATACGGCTGCCCTCTGGAATGCGGTAAGAGCCAGCCTGATTGTTTGAAGCTGCAATCCACGTAGTAAAGTCGCCAGCGTCACTCCATGCGACCAATAGAGGGTCTTGAATGCCTGTGGCTGTTGATCCATAAGCCACTAGCTGACGGGCAGGCATTGCCACAAATACGCCGTGATTTACTTGCGGTGCGGTGTTTGTTAGATAAGCCGTTTGCGTGTTTAATGAGGGAGACCAATAGTAAATCGCACCATCCAATGGGTTGATAATTAGCGTCTCGCCAAAATTAACAATAGACCAATCATTTGTTGTAATGGTTGCCGCAGTTGGGAATGTAAGAATCGCGCCAATTCCGTAGCCGTTCTGCCCATAGCCGCCCGTGCCGTATCCGCCAGGTGTTGATGCTGAAGGTATATT
>Ga0208389_1000175_pt1 | contig 35575 bp, 36 predicted proteins | sample CryBogCBH12Aug09_FD_184625 | JGI IMG/M metagenome (GOLD analysis project Ga0208389, IMG submission 184625) | Freshwater microbial communities from Crystal Bog, Wisconsin, USA - CBH12Aug09 (SPAdes) (version 2) | ecosystem: Environmental > Aquatic > Freshwater > Lake | place: Crystal Bog... | reverse complement strand
TGCCTCCGTGGTAGGCGTCTTGAGGAACGACGACCCGTTCTTGGCCACCACGGCGATCCCGGCCACCGCGCCCACGAACAGAGTGGTCTTGATGAGTCGCCGGAGTAGTCGCACGCAGGCACCTTAGCGGCTCGAAGGCGGGTAGGTGAAACCTTCGGTACACTAGCCATATGACAACTGGCATCACCGCGCGACTTCTTCGATAGGGCGGGTTTCCCCTCGCCCGTCTCCCCGCCACTCGGCGGGGTTTTTTTGTCAGTGGTGGTTCTGAATGAAAAGGAAGTTTGTGCGCTCACACCCTCAACAGCCCAGTCCGATGGCCTTCACCAAGTACCGCGCCACGGTGCCGGTGAATCTGCCCGACCGCACGTGGCCAAATAAGCGACTCGACCACGCCCCCATCTGGTGCTCCGTTGACCTCCGTGACGGCAATCAGGCACTTATCGACCCAATGGACCTCGAGCGCAAGAACGCCATGTTCACGCAACTCGTGACCATGGGATTCAAGGAGATTGAGGTGGGGTTTCCCTCCGCTTCTCAGCCAGACTTTGATTTTGTACGCCACATCATTGAGCAGGACCTCATTCCCGCCGACGTCACCATTCAGGTATTGACGCAATGTCGCGAAGAACTCATTCGCCGTACGTATGAGTCGTTGCACGGGGCCAAGCAGGCGATTGTGCACTTTTACAACTCAACATCCACACTGCAGCGTCGCGTCGTCTTTGGTCTCGACAAGGAGGGCATCACCGAGATCGCGGTCAAGGCGGCCCACCTGTGTCGTTCCCTCGAGTCAACGTCGCCCGGGACTGACTTCCGGTACGAGTACTCACCAGAGAGTTTTACGGGCACTGAACTCGACTACGCGCTCGAAGTGTGCAATGCGGTTATTGCCGCTATCGACCCCACCCCGGCGAAGCCACTGATTTTGAACCTGCCGGCCACGGTGGAGATGTACACCCCGAATCTCTACGCCGACGCCATTGAATACTTCCTACGCCACGTTGATCGACGTGACAGCATCATTTTGTCGCTGCACCCCCACAACGACCGGGGAACCGGGGTGGCAGCCGCGGAACTCGGCGTACTGGCCGGAGCTGACCGCGTTGAAGGCACCCTGTTCGGTAACGGTGAGCGCACCGGCAATGTTGACGTCGTCAACCTCGCCCTCAACCTATTCAGCCAGGGCGTGGACCCGGAGCTTGACATTCGCGACATCGACAAGGCTCGTCACGTGGCCGAATTCGCCAATCGACTGCCGGTTCACATGCGGCATCCGTACGTGGGCGAACTGGTCTACACCGCCTTCTCCGGCTCACATCAAGACGCCATCAAAAAGGGCATGACGGTGATTGGTGAGGAGTACGAGGTGTGGGAGGTGCCCTACCTCCCAATCGACCCGAAGCACACCGGCCGGACCTACGAGGCAATTATTCGAGTCAATTCACAGTCCGGTAAGGGTGGGGTGGCCTACCTGCTCTCGGCTGAACACGGCCTCGAACTTCCGCGGGCCTTGCAGGTCGAATTCTCGAAGAATGTCCAGAAGGTCACCGAGCAGACGGGTACCGAAATATCACCCGCCCAGATTTGGGAAGTCTTCACCACCACGTACCTCCCTGAGAATGCCACCCTGCAGTTGCTCGCGAGCGAAGTGGTCGCCAGTCAAACCTCAACGAGAATTGTTGCGCAGCTGCTGGTAGATGGGGCCCACGTCACGATTACCGGTGAGGGGAATGGGCCTATCGACGCGATCATGGCGGGGTTGAAGGCGGACCTCAACGTCGATTTCACCGTTCGTGACTACTCCGAGCACGCACTGACCGCTGGATCGGGTGCGTCAGCTGTCGCCTACGTCGAGGCCGAAGGAAGTGACGGGAGTTCGTGGTGGGGTGTGGGGATGAGTTCGTCAATTCTCGACGCCTCGCTTGAAGCGGTCATTTCGGCCGCGAATCGTCGTCGGTAGACCGGGCTACGTCGTGGGACGGGAACGTCCTCAGAACGCCTAGCCTTTCGTGGTGACTTCACTCGTTACCTCGACCGCGGGCTACCTCGCTGTCCTCATCGGTATCGCGAGCACCGTACTTCAGTTTCAACGACTCCGGCGCGACGGCGTAGAGGGCATATCACTTGCCACGTGGGTGATGTTCTTGCTCACCGGCATGTTTTGGATTAGCTACGGCATCTGGAGCGCGCACTCACTCATCGTTGATCTGGGTTCGGGCACCGTCGTCCCGTTTCAGGCCTACATCATCTGGCGACTTTCACCGTGGCGTCACTGGCGATCGGTGGCACAGTCGACACTCTTCGTCTTCGTCTTCTCGTTTGCGCCAGTGATTGTTGGCGGGTGGTCGGCCGGTGTCTACGGGACGGGGCTCTCGATGGCGTTAATGCGTGTGCCACAAATCGTGGAGCTCGCTCGTCAGCGCCACGCCGATGGGGTTTCGGCACCCGCGTGGTACGCGGGCGTGCTCTGTAGCGCGCTCTGGCTCGTTTATTACGCCGGCGCTCACACCTGGGCCGCCTTCTGGTCGACATGCTCCGCTGGCGTGGCCTCGTTAGTGGTCGCCGTACTCACCACTATTCGCCATCAACAAGCACTGGCCGATCGGGCGTTAGCGGGTGGTGCGGCCCTCAGCGTCGAACAGGCCTCGTAGCGTCGGCGCGACGGACGACGTTTCGAAGTCGGTAATTGCCGATTCGTGACGGAGGGTGAGTCCGATGTCGTCCCAGCCGTTGAGCAGTCGCTCGCGGGTCATGGCGTCCAAGGCGAAGGGCTGAGAAAACCCTGCGGCGGGCACTTCGACCACGCCGCGCTCTACGTCCACGATGATGAGCGCCGTCGGGTCGGCAATTACGAGGGCGGTCAGGGTCTCGCACGCTGCGACCTCGAGTTGGGCGATGACGAGGCCCTGCTTCGAAGCGTTATTGCGAAAGATGTCCCCGAAGCTCGGCGCGACGATGGCGGTAAAACCGTAGTCCATCAAGGCCCACACGGCGTGTTCTCGGGATGAACCTGTGCCGAACCGAGGTCCAGTAATCAGCACGCTGGCACCAACGTAGTCGGGGTTGTTGAGCACGAACGAAGGGTCGTCGCGCCACTCGGCGAAGAGTCCACGACCAAAGCCGGTGCGCTCAACGCGCTTCAGCCAGTCAGAAGGAATGATCTGGTCGGTGTCGATGTCACTGCGCTCGAGCGGAACGCCACGGCCCTCGAGGACGTGCACCGCCTTCATGCCGTCACCTCATCGGGGGTGGCGAATCGACCGAGAATGGCGGTTGCGGCGGCAACGACCGGCGAGACCAAGTGGGTGCGCCCTCCGCGCCCCTGACGGCCCTCGAAGTTTCGATTCGACGTCGACGCCGAACGCTGTCCCGCGGTGAGTTGATCCGGGTTCATGCCGAGGCACATCGAGCAGCCCGGCTCGCGCCACTCAAAACCGGCGGCGCGGAAAATATCGTCGAGCCCCTCGGCTTCAGCCTGCTTCTTTACGCGGTGCGATCCCGGTACTACGAGAGCCCGGACGCCGTCTTTGACGCGGTGACCTTCGGCTACCGTCGCTGCCGCCCGCAAGTCTTCGATGCGGGAGTTGGTGCACGAGCCAATGAAGACCACGTCAACGGCAACGTCGCGAATTGCGGTGCCGGGCGTGAGGCCCATGTAGGCGAGTGAGCGTTCGGTGGCTGCACGGGTGTCGGCGTCAGCGAAGTCCTCGGGCGAGGGAACGACGCCACTGAGGGCGACGACCTGGGCGGGGTTGGTGCCCCAGGTGAGGAATGGCGTGAGACGAGCGGCGTCAATCACCACGGTCTTGTCGAAGGTCGCGTCGTCGTCACTCACCATCGCGCGCCAGCGAGCGGCCTGCGCCTCGAACTCCTCCCCGCTGGCGACGCCGGGGCGTCCGCGAAGGTAGTCAATGGTGACATCATCGACGGCCACGAGGCCGGCGCGGGCGCCTGCCTCGATGCTCATGTTGCACACGGTCATGCGCCCTTCCATGGAGAGCGCGCGAATGGCCTCGCCCTGGTATTCGATCACGTAGCCAGCACCGCCTCCGGTGCCGAGCTCGGCCACGATCGCGAGCACGATGTCCTTGGCGGTGACGCCGGTTGGGGCGGGGCCGTCAATAATGACGGCCATGGTCTTCGCCTTTTGCTGCGGCAAGGTTTGTGTGGCGAGGACGTGCTCAACTTCACTGGTGCCAATGCCGAAGGCCAGTGCGCCGAAGGCGCCGTGGGTCGACGTGTGGCTATCGCCGCAGACAATCGTCATGCCGGGTTGGGTGACGCCTAACTCGGGTCCGATGACGTGGACGATGCCCTGATTTTCGTGACCACGGGGGAAGAGGGTAATACCGTACTCGGCGCAGTTTTCCTCGAGGACTTCGAGCTGACGTCGAGAGATGGGGTCATTGACCGGCGTGGAGATGGGGTCGGTGGGAACGTTGTGGTCGGCCGTGGCCAACGTGCGGTCGGGACGGCGAACGCCGCGACCGTTCAGCCGTAGGCCGTCAAAGGCCTGCGGGGAGGTCACCTCGTGCACGAGGTGAAGGTCGATATAGAGCAGTGACGGCTCACCGTCGGGTGATGCCACGAGGTGCTCATCCCAAATTTTTTCGTACAGCGTCCGTCCCACTTAGCGCAACCCCACGATCGTGATGGTGATGGCACCCGAGGGGGCGTCGTACGTGACGTGGTCGCCGACCTTATGTCCGAGCAGCGCCGAGCCCATGGGTGAGGTTGGTGAGGCCACCGCCACGCCTTCGGGCTTTTCCTCAATCGAGCCGATGAAGTACTCGAGGGCGTCGTCAACGTCATCACCTTCGTACAGGATCTTGACGACTGAGGCGTACTGGACTTGCTCCGCCGTCTCATCTCGCTCGACCAACTCGTGGTTGCGGATGACCTGATCGATTTGGCGGATACGGGATTCCATTTTGCCCTGATCATCCTTGGCGGCGTGGTAGTCGCCATTTTCACTGAGGTCGCCAAGGAGGCGAGCGGCCTCGATGACTCGGGCAATCTCAGTGCGACCGACGGTCGTTAATTCGAGGTACTCAGCCTGCAACTTGGCCAATGTCTCTTTGGTGATGCGATGAATTTCAGCAGCCATGATGGTCCTCAACTCGGCGGGACCCTAATTCTACCGACCGTACCACTGGGCGCCTCTAGGTTTGACGTTCCCTCTCTCGGGGTAGCAAAATAGTTAAAAGAAAGGTTTTCTATGTCCCAGCGTCACCGGATTGCCGTCATTGGTGGCGACGGCATTGGCCCTGAAGTAACTGACGCCGCCCTCAGCGTTATTGCCGCTGCGGGAGTCGACATTGACACCACCTCATTTGACCTAGGGGCGGCTCGGTACCTTCGTGATGGTTTCGTGCTCGACGACGAGACGCTCGAGACGTTGCGCGGTTTTGACGGGATCATGCTTGGTGCTATCGGACCGGCTATTGGTGACACGCGCATTCCTGGGGGCACGCTGGAACGAGGACTTCTCCTCAAGCTGCGCTTCAGTCTGGATCTCTACATCAATTACCGCCCCTTCCGCGGTGTGCCCGGCTCCCTCGCGGAGGGATGCGAGTTCGCCATTGTGCGAGAAAACACTGAAGGTCCCTACGCCGGGGAGGGCGGTATTCTCCGCCACGGCACCCCGCACGAAATCGCGACGCAGGGCTCCGTCAATACCCGCTTTGGCGTCGAGCGCTGTGTCCGTTACGCCTTCGAGCGCGCCAACCGACTCGAGCGCAAGAAGCTCACGCTTGTTCACAAGACCAACGTGCTGACCTTTGCTGGCGACCTCTGGAGTCGTGTGGTCGCCATGGTGAGTGCCGAGTATCCCGAAGTGGCGGTCGACTACAACCACGTAGACGCCGCGTGCATTTATTTTGTGGAAAATCCGCAGCGCTACGGCATTATTGTCACCGACAACCTCTTCGGCGATATTTTGTCCGACCTCGCCGGAGCCGTCACCGGCGGTATTGGCTACTCAGCGTCGGGCAATATCAACCCCGAAAAAGTCGCCGCTTCTATCTTTGAGCCGGTTCATGGGGCCGCCCACGACATCGTCGCGCAGAACAAAGCGAATCCGTTGGCGGCTATTTCGTCGGCCGTCTTGTTACTGGAGCACCTCGGTGAGCACGAAGCGGCCTCACGCATCGACGCCGCCGTGCGAAACTTTGATGGTGACCCGGTTGCACTCGGGACATCGGGAATCACTACGTACATCCAAGAGAGGTTGTAAATGCCTATTACCCCCACAAAGAAGATCTGGATGGACGGCGAGTTCGTCGATTGGGAAAATGCCACGACCCACGTCTTGAGCCACACGCTCCACTACGGCATGGGTGCCTTCGAGGGCGTTCGTGCCTACAAGACGCCGGCCGGACCCGCGATTTTCCGCCTTCGTGAGCACATGGAGCGCCTCGCTCGTAGTTGCAAGGTCCTCATGATCGACCTGCCCTACAGCGTCGACGAGCTCTGTGCTGCCGCACTCGAGACCGTTAGGGTTAACGAACTCACCGACGGTTGTTACATGCGTCCATTGGTGTACCTCGGCTACGGCGAAATGGGTATTTACCACCGCAACTCGAAGGTGCAGACGGTTATTGCGGCGTGGCCGTGGGGTGCGTATCTCGGCGACCACGGTCTCGAGAACGGTGTCCGGATGATGATTTCATCGTGGACACGGCACTCGGCAACGTCGATGCCCACGGCATCGAAGACGGTAGGCGGCTACGTGAATTCGAGCTTGGCCAAGGACGAAGCGCTCCGAGCCGGCTACGACGAGGCCATCATGCTGGGGCAGGACGGACGCATTTCGGAATGCACCGGAGAGAATCTCTTCATCGTTCGCGATGGCCTCCTGATTACGCCGCCGCCTTCCGAGGCGGGAGCCCTGCGCGGTATTACCCAGGCCTCGATTGTCACGATTGCCCGCGACCTCGGTTACGACGTGAGCTTCGAAGTGTTGCGCCGCGACGACTTGTACTTGGCTGACGAAGCGTTCTTGACGGGTACGGCGGCCGAAGTGGTGCCACTGCACTCCGTGGATGACCGCGTCGTGGGGTCGGGGACGCCTGGTCCGATCACGAAGCACGTGCAGTCGACGTACTTCGCAGCGGTCCGTGGCGAACTTCCTCAGTACGAGTCGTGGTTGAGTCGGGCTTAGACCGCTAGTCTGCACCCGTGACCCAACCGACCTACCTCCCCGTTTCTCAGAGTGGTGACGTTCGCGCCACCCGACCCACCGCGACCCCCGAGTTTGGCCGAGCCCCGAAAGCCGGTCTCCAGCGGCACGTTGCCACGTCGGCGCTGGCCGGTACGCCCGCGCCGGGCGAGGGCTTTGCCCTGACGCTCGCCGAGCGGGCCTGCCACGAACTCTCCGTGCCCAACGGTGTTGATCACCACGACGTCGTTATCGGCGTCGGCCTGGTAGCCGCGAAGCGAGCCTCACTGGCCGGCCGCGGACCCACTATCTACGACGTTCGGGCTGTTCTCGAGTACTTCGGCCTCCTCGGAGGAGATGCAGACTTCGCCCGGTTCGGTGGCCTCGGCCATAATTACGCCGCACAGCGTCTCTTCGTCGACGCCGTGAGTGTGGCGGATCTGTTCCCGAACGCTTAGGGGAAATCGCCGCGTAGCGGGTTGGACAGCACCGAACGAGTCGCTAGGGTGAGGGCAGTAGTCCCACGCGAAGAAACGAGTCACCTATGTTGCCCACATCGCTACTTTCGAACTCCACCATTACGACCGTTGCTGGTGCCGCCGCACTGCTTCTGGTGGTGTTAATCATCCTGTCCACCCTCGGCGCCTTAGTGACGTTCACCATCGTGGTCATCGCGAACAGGGCCGACCCCGACCCCACCGGCAAGCGTCCCTTATCGGCGTACCTGTTCGGCGGCAGCTTTGTAACGCTGTGGATTACCTTCGCCGCCCTGTCGTCCATTGGCTTCACGATTATTGGCCTCCTGGGTTCCCATCCGAGCGACCCCGCGTCACACGCCATCAACGCCTATAGCGACAGTGTTGTTCGTTCGCTGGTGCTGGGCGTGATTGTGACCGCCATTGCGGGGTACGCCTACGTCATTCACCGCAAGCGCGGCATTGAATTGGCCGAATCGGACGAGGATGCGTCGAGTCCCAGCAAGCGAGTCCTTCGGGGCTACGCCGCGGCGGTGAGCTTTATCAGCACCGTGATTGTCATCCTGGGTGGCATCGCCTTCTTCTACGAGATCTTCCAGATCATTGCCCCCGGTGTTTTCATGGCGTCGGGCAGCCGTGTCGATTCCCTGAAGTCGCTGCTCGATGATGTCGTTCTCCTCGGTCTCGCCGCCTTCGTATTCCGAAGCCACCAGGCATTGGTGCCCGCGGACCAGCGACTCTTCGCCGCCCTGCGCTCGACGTCGAGCGCCGAGTAGGTAGCCGCCCTCGAGGGCTCATCTGTGGTTTGATAGAAGGCCAGACCACAGCGAAGGATTTCTGATGTCCGCTCTTACCGCCTCCCCCCACGATCTCATGCGCCGCGCCCTGGTGGCGATGGATGAGTCGTTCGTGCTCGCCATTGTTGACCAAATCAACCTGGTGGGCGTGAAGTTGCCCGCGGTCGTCGCGGTGCCCCTCAAGAGTCTTCAGAAGAAGCACGACCTGGGTACCTTCGCCGCCGGTGCGCCAATCGATGCGGTCAGTGGGCTCTTAGAACTCCTCTCCATGGAAGGGTTGGAGCGCGTTATTGACTTGCTCGGTGATCACGCCGAGAACCCCAACTTCGATCAGCTCAAGGCGGCTACCGACGCGTACCGGGCCGAAGGCGGCACGCGTAATGATCTGCTCGCCGTACTGGCCTTCGCCGCCGGACAGGAGTTCCCAGCCGCACCCAGTTGCCGTCAACTCCTCGCGGACGAGCCCGATCTGCAATTACCCGAACTCACCATCACCGTGGGAACGACCTCGCTACTGAGCCCGAAGGAGCAGGACGCCGCCGTGCTCGAGCAGCGCCGCCTTCGCCGAGAGGAAGAGAAGGCGAAGAAGAAGGCGAAGGCCGAGAAAGCCGCCGCCGCGAAAACCGCCTCGGCGAAAAAAGTCAAGGCCCCAGCCCCCAAGGCCGCTCCCGCGCCCGCTCCGGTGACAACGCCAGTGCCGGCACCGGTGTTGGAGGTCACTCGACGGAGTGTCATGCTGACCCCCGCGGAAGCGGCGGCCTACGATCCGGCACACCCCCTGGCTGGTTGGGTCGTCATGACCGAAGTGCCGTTCGACGCCATCGACCCGATGGCGCCGGAAATGCAGGCCAAGGTACGCCCCGCGGTGGTCGTTGCGGCCTCCACGGATGGCCTCCTCGTGCGTGGTATTTATTCGCTGGAATCGCCAACGCGGCACCTGTTCCAACCGTGGCGACGCGCTCAACTCGACCACGTGAGTTACGTTGACGACACGCGCATCGCCATTGCGGCCGATGCGGAACTCACGAAACTGGTGCAGCTCAGCGATGACGAGTGGAACAGTCTGTTCTAGGCCTCGGCCGATCGGCTGCGCAACCAGATCACGACGCCGGCGAGAGCCATTGCGAGGCCCGCTAGTTGCACACCCACCGATCCACTGTGAGACTGCTGTCCGAGAAGCCACCGTTCGTCGGCCGCGCGAACAACGCCCCACACGGTGAGGGCGACGCCAGTAACGGTGCCCACGCGTGGGTGACGGCGTTCGAGACGGCAGAGAGCGATCCACAGCAACGCGTCCTCTGCTCCCTGAATGAGGGGGACGGGAACACGTTTGCCAACTTGCCCGTGGTAGTGCATACCGAACCACTGGTGGGTCAGGTGGCCACCACCGTCGACCATGAATTGAGGTCCGAGAACGCGCCCGAGGGCCCATCCCGCCACGATGGCCGGGAGCAGGGTGTCAGCGAAGGCCAGAGCGGACGACTCAGGCCAGAAGCGCTTTCCAAGGCGAAGCGCGACGGGAATGGCCAACGCAATGCCGCCAAAACTCGCTAAGCCGCCTTGCCATACGGCGAACCAGCTGCCGACGTGGCCTCGGTAGTAGGACCAGTTCGTGGCGACGTTGGCAACTCGAGCTCCGATGAGCCCGGCCACCAGGAGCGCAGCGACGTAGCGGCCGAAATTCGTCGTGGTGTAGCCACGACGCCCGAGTCGGCGTTCGGCATATTCAAAGGCGACGTAGGCCGCGAGAGCCAGGCCGAGTCCATAGAGGTGAAAGGTCAGTGGTCCGAGATGGACCGCAACGGGCAGCGCCGACACTAGGCGCGGGGGCGTCCGACACCGGCGAAGCCGTAGCCGAGCCGGACAGGTGTGATGTGGACTTGATACCCCGTCTGAGGAGCTTCAATCATCTCGCCGTGACCGACGTACATGGCCACGTGCTCGTCACCGTTGTACCCGTAGAACAAGAGGTCGCCGGGCTGAATATCCCACAGCGGTACCCGCTGGGTGTCGTCAAACTGAGCGCCGGAGTAGTGGGGGAGGTAGATGCCTGCTGCATCGTAGGCCAGCATGACGAGTCCCGAACAGTCAACGCAGTTCCGTGAGGCGCCACCCCAGCAGTACCACGTGCCCAGAAAACTCTCGGCCGTTCGGATGGCGATATCCGCGGCGGGGTTCGGCCCCGGGGCCGAGGTGGTGGTGTTCACCGTCGACGTGGCGGCCTGGAGGGCGGCTCGGGCTTTGGCCGCGGCCGCGGCCGCAATTGCCGCGTAGTAGGAGGCGATCTTGCCCTTTACCGCGGCGAGGTCACGGCTTAGTCCCGCGACCAAGTGATTGGCTTTGAACAGCGCCGCTTTGGCGATGTCGGCCTGATGGCGGGCGGCCTGCACCTCATCGCGGAGCTTCGTCTTCTCCAGTGTGAGGGCAATGCGATTGTTCGTCAACCGAGCGATGGTGCTCCCCACGTCACCTTCGGCCAGCGAGTTGTAAATAGTGGTGGCGCCGGCGGTGGAGGCATTGGTGCCGAAAAGTGGATTCGACGAGTTGATGGCCTGGTGCGTGACGAATGCGAATACGGCGGCCGACTTGAGTTGTTCACGACCCTTTGAGACGTTGGCTTCGATAGTCCGGACCGTCACACGGGTATTTCGAATGTTGTTCAAAATTACCGTGAGCTTCATGTGCGCCAAGTCGAACTTTTGTCCGAGTTCCTGTGCGTTGAAGTTGACTTTCTGCACTTGGGAATAGAGGAACGCCGCCTGCGCCTTTTCCTGGGCGACCGTGGCGGCCCCCGCAGACGTGGCGAGAGGCTCCACAGTGCCGAGGCACATGGCGACAACGGCCATCACTGCGAGCAGGCGGCGTAGGCCGATCGCAACCACAGGGTGGACCGTCGCGAGGCGCGCTGGGCGCTCTACGAAAGTCATGTGTCAACTTTACCCCTCAGGGGCTCGTATTCGCACCGGTGGGCCGGTCGCGCGGAGCGAAACTCCTGATCAATAGGAAGTGGTGAGTGAGCTTTTCCCTTATCAAGTCCGTGAAAAAAAGATTTTTCTGTACGACGCCCCCCGCAACTCGTTTACAGTTTCTGTCTATGAACATAACTATGTTGCTCGCGGACGCGGTCCAAGTGGCCGATGGAAAGTTGTACATCTTGGGCGGTGGCTGGTCAGTCACGGGTCCTCAGCCCACCCCAGCCGGCATCGCCATCAAGATTGAAGTGACGGCGAACGAGTTCGACCGCAACCACCACTGGGAGCTGTTCCTCGAGGACGCCGACGGCGCCCTCGTCTTGCTGGACACCCCCGAGGGCCCTCAGAGTCTTGAAGTGCGCGGTGACTTTGTCGCCACCGCCCCCGCTGACGCCATGCCCGGTACGCCGGTCATCGTGCCCATGGGTATCAACTTCGGGCCACTTCCCCTGACACCCGGTCAGCGTTTCACCTGGCGCTTGGTCGTGAACGGCGAAAGCCTTGAGGGCTCGACTGCCTCCTTCTCGACTCGGCCGATGCCCGCTGAGCTCTAAGCACCGCGTCCCCTAGGCGCAGCGATGGTCGTTGCCTTCCGACGCGCCCTGTTGCGGGCCGCCCCTACTCTGGAACGTCCGTTGCCATGGATTAATCATGCTGATCCGTGGGCAATCTTGGTTTCCGAGTTCATGCTGCAACAAACCCAAACCGGTCGTGTCGTGGGTCCGTGGGCCGCGTTTCTGGAGCGCTTTCCAACGCCGACGGTCTGCGCTCACGCCCCGCTGAGCGAGGTGGTGCGGGCGTGGAGCGGCTTAGGTTTTCACCGGCGCGCCAAGTTCCTCCACGAGGCGGCCATCGCCATCACCACTGACTTTGGTGGCACCGTACCGGACACCGTGTCGGAGCTGCGCCAGCTGCCAGGGGTCGGTTCGTACACCGCCAACGCCGTGGCCTCCTTCGCCTTTGGTCGCCCCGTGGCAATTTTGGATACCAATGTTGGGCGGGTCCTCGCTCGCGCTGTCGCCAACAAACGCCTGACGCCGAGGCAGGCCCAGGAGCTGGCCACTGATGCCTTGGGAGGCAGCGAAAGCCGTGTCTTTAATCAGGCGATGCTGGACCTCGGGGCACAATTCTGCACTAGCCGCCCACGCTGTGACGATTGCCCCGTGTCGCGCGTCTGTCGCTGGCGTCACGAGGGGGGAGACGATCCGGCAGTTCTCTCGGGCGGCGTATCGAAGAAGCAAAGCGCCTTCGTTGGTTCCGACCGTCAAATTCGTGGTCGCCTCCTGGCCGTGCTGCGTGAGGGGTCGGCTTCGACCGCCACGCTGCGAGCGAGGGCGGGCACCGAGGACAACGTGCGCGTTGCGGCGGTACTCCAGACCCTCCTTGCCGATGGACTCATCGAGCGACGGCGGTCGACTTGGCATTTGGCTGGCGACCCCGCCCGCTAAGGTGCCGATGTGACCACCAGCCCCGCCTCTTCATTCCGCGACGTACTCGGGCGCTTCGCCACGGGCGTTGCCGTCGTCACCACGTCGAGCGAAGAGGGCCCCGCGGGACTGACCTGTCAGAGCCTGGTCGCCTTGTCACTCGAGCCACCGCTCATTTCATTCGCGGTCACGTCAAACGGCTCCTCCTGGTCGCGGATGCGGACGTCGACACATTTTGCCGTCAGTGTCCTAAGTGCGGCGCAAGAGGGTCTCGCGACGCAGTTTGCCACGTCGGGGATTGACAAATTTGCGGGCGTGTCGGTGACAGCAAGTACCGCTGGTGACCCGCTCCTCGACGGGGCCATTGCCCACATCGAAGTGGAGGTTGTCGATGTGCGAACGTACGGCGATCACGATCTCGTGGTGGCCCACGTGACCAAGCTCTCGTCCTTTGACGGTGAACCGACACTCTTTTTCCGCGGGGCCTTTCGAGAACTCCGCTAGCGGCGCGCAACTCGCTACGCTTGGCGCAGTGAGCACAGCGACGGTGATTGGAGGAACGTGCTTCTAGAACTGGCCGGTGCCGCCCTCCTCCTCGCTCTCATCGCCGTGGCGTTATGGCTACGCCGGCAGAGCGTGACGCCGCCACTTGTTCGACCACAACTTCCGCCGTCGCCCTATGCGCCCTCGCGGGGATTCAAGTTGTTGGATGCCTCTGGCGAGATGGATGGCCCGCTGGCGCCGGAACCACCCAAATTGGCGCACGAGGGTGAGTTGGTCTTCGGCGATGCCTCAACGTATAGCGACGCCTTCGCCCCCCTCACGCCGCAGCTGCGCCGTGAGGAGCAGTGGGCGATTCAGCGGTCGATGCGCCGGGCACCAAGGCTCAAAAGCCGTCGTCGACACCGGTCTCGCATGGTGCAACTTGGGGGCGCTGCAGTCATCGCCCTCACGGTGCTGTACTTCGCCCACGTCCTCTAGGCAGCGCCAATTTCGCTGAGGAGGAAGGCGAGACTCATCGCTTCGTCGCGCCACGCGTCGTAGCGGCCCGAGGGGCCACCGTGTCCCGCGCCCATCTCAACCTTGAGGTACGCGACATTCTGTTCATTCGCGTCACGGAGCTTCTGCACCCACTTAGTCGGCTCCCAGAAACCCACTCGAGAGTCGTTCAGTCCCGCGAGCGCGAGGACGTGAGGGTACCTGCGGACGCTGCCGTCGGGATTCGTTGCGACCACGTTGTCGTAGGGGGAGTAGCCCTTCATGATCCGATAGGTTTCCGGGCTGGCGTCAGGGTTGCCCCATTCTTCCCACTCGCCAATGGTGAGCGGGAGAGAGGCATCAAGCATCGTGGTGAGCGCATCAACAAAGGGCACCTCGGCGAGGACGGCCCGGAAGAGTTCGGGCGCCAAGTTCATGACGGCGCCCATCAAAAGCCCCCCCGCTGAGCCACCGCGGGCGGCGAGCTGGTCCGGTGTGGTGAATCCGGCGTCGATACAGTCCCTGGCCACGGAGACAAAGTCGGAGAAGCTGGTCGCCTTTTGATCCAATCGACCCATCTCGTACCAGGCGCGGCCCAGTTCACCGCCACCACGCACGTGAGCGATGGCGAAGATCACACCTCGATTGAGGAGTGAGAGGCGCATGGCTGAGAAGAACGGGTCCATCGAGGCTTCGTAGCTGCCGTAGCCGTACAGCACCATGGGTGCTGGAGCCTCGGCGACTAACTCCCCATCCTCCGAGGGCACCAGCGTGCCCCGCTTCGCGACGACGGTGACGGGAACGCGAACGCCATCGCTGGCAGTGACCCACCGCTGACCCGACACGTAGTCCGCTTCCGTGTACCCGCCCTTGACCACTTGCTGCTTGCGGAGCAGACGCTCGCCCGTGGCGACCACGATGTCTGCCACCAAACGCGGAGTGATCATGGACGACATTTGCACTCGCAGGTGGGGAGTGTTGAATTCGGGGTTGGCCGAGAGGAAGACCGCCGAGGGCTTCGCGCCAGCACTCAAGAGTTGTGCGCGTTCGAGTACGTCGTGACCGAAGGGGTCAGTACCGTCGAGCAGCGGCACGATTCGTACGGATGGCTGACCTTCGAATCGCTCAACAATGACGAAGAACGTGGCAAAGAGCTCGATACCGTCGAGGCGAGTGCCGGGCCGGTGTTCGATGAGCGTTCGCCACTCCTCGTCGTCCGCTCGGCGAACGAGCGCGCGAAAGTCCTTGGCGTCCTCATTCGTTACCTTGACCCACCATCCGGTGCCCAGGGCATCAGTGAAGTGTTCGGCGTCGTATTCGACGCCGTGACGACGGGGCTCAAACACTTGAAAAGTGCCGGTGGGCGTCGAACCATCCAGGTACCAGAGTTCCGTGGTCATGGATGAGGACATCGAAAGGTAGAGCATGTCGTGGCTGAGTGAACGGCCGACGGCAATGGTGTACTCCGGGTCACGTTCTTCGTGGACGAGTACGTCGAGCGCGGCGTTGGTTCCGAGTTCGTGGCGCCAAATTTGAAACGGGCGCAGCGCATCATCGACGCGAGTGTAGAAAAAGTACTTTGAGTCAGCGGACCACGTACACCCGTAGGAGGCGTCCTCAATCGAGTCATCGAGCGGGGCCTGACCATTGAGTGGGCGGAACGTGACGTGGTGAAGTTCGTCACCGTCGACGTCGGTACCAACTGCCACCCAGGCGTCATTCGGTGACACGGCAAAAATTCCTGTCGAGTGGAAGTCGTGTCCTTCAGCCTCGATATTTTCGTCGTACATCACCTGTTCGTTCGACGGTGGGTTGAGGGGGTCGATCGTCGGTGGTGTGAGGTCACCGTCATTGGCCGGTAGACGGCAGGCGATGCCGTAGTTGAGGCCTTCGATGGTCCGCTCGTAGACCCAGTAGTGACGTCGACGTACCGGGACCGAGATGTCGGTCTCCTCGATGTGGGCACGGAACTCGGCCATGATGGTTTCTCGAAGTTCGGACTGCGGCGCCAACATCGCTGCGGTGTACTCGTTTTCAGCCGTGAGGTGGGCGAGCACCTCGGGGTCGGCTTTGTTCATAAGCCAGTAGTAGGGGTCGACGCGGGTGTCCCCGTGACGGGTGATGGCGTGTGGGCGTTGCGGTGCGCGAGGGCTCGTAGGCATCTGTCTACTCTGCCAGAAACTCACCTCGGCCGGTTCGCCCCGGCTACCTAGTTACTACTATGGACGTAGGGAATATCCCCCAGAGGAGCACTATGTCGATTGACAATCTTGATTTCAGCCGCTACCAGTTGGGCTGGTCGGACGAGCAAATTCCAATCTTCAAGCCAAAAAAGGGCATTAACGAGGCCATCGTCCGTGAAATGTCGGGCATCAAGAATGAAGCGCCCTGGATGTTGGAATTCCGCCTGAATGCACTCAAGCGCTTCGAGAAGAAGCCCATGCTCGACTGGTTCGCCACTCGCATGCCCGACCTTGACTTCAACGACATCTACTACTACATCAAGCCGACCGGTGGTCAGGTCGACAAGTGGGAAGACCTCCCCGACGCCATTAAAAACACGTACGAGCGACTCGGCATTCCTGAAGCTGAGCGCAAGTACCTCGCCGGTGTCACGGCGCAGTACGAATCGGAAGTGGTCTTCCACCGCAATCGAGAGGACCTCGAGCGCCTCGGCGTCTTGTTCTGCGACATGGACACCGCGGTTCGCGAGTACCCCGACCTCGTGAAGAAGTACTTCGGCACAGTGATCCCCCCGAACGACAACAAGTTCGCGGCCCTCAACTCCGCCGTGTGGTCGGGTGGTTCGTTCATTTACGTCCCGCCGGGCGTCGTCGTGGACCAGCCGCTGCAGGCCTACTTCCGTATCAACACCGAAAACATGGGTCAGTTTGAGCGGACCCTGATCATCGCCGACGAGGGCTCGCAGGTTCACTACGTGGAGGGCTGCTCCGCCCCGGTGTACTCCACCGACTCGCTTCACTCGGCAGTTGTCGAGTTAGTTGCCCTGAAGGGTGCCCGCATTACGTACACCACCATTCAGAACTGGTCGAACAACGTGTACAACCTCGTCACCAAGCGCGCCCGCGCCGAAGAAGAGGCCCACGTCGAATGGATTGACGGCAACATTGGTTCACGCCTGACCATGAAGTACCCCAGTGTGTACCTGATGGGCCCTAAGGCCTCCGGTGAAGTGCTGTCGGTGGCCTACGCGGGTGCTGGTCAGATCCAAGACGCTGGTGCCAAGATGGTCCACTGCGCCCCCGAAACGACCTCGACCATCGTGTCGAAGTCAATCTCGAAGGACGGCGGACTCACCACCTACCGCGGACTTGTCAAGGTCGAAGAAGGTGCGACCGGCGCCAAGAGCTTCGTGCGTTGCGACGCACTGATCCTCGACGAACTCTCCATCTCTGAAACCAAGCCGTACATGGAAGTGGGCGAGCAAGACGCCTCCATCGGTCACGAGGCCACGGTGTCGAAAATCGGTGACGACCAGCTGTTCTACCTGATGAGTCGCGGGCTGACGGAGAGTCAGGCCATGGGCATGATCGTCAATGGATTTATCGAGCCCGTTACCCGTACGCTGCCGATGGAATACGCCGTTGAATGGTCGCGCTTGATAGAACTGCAGATGGAAGGCTCCATCGGTTAGTCGACGTCGTCGACATCGAACGAGCCGAGGGAGAAGTATCTCGATGGCTATGCGTGAAGAATGCAAGCATTATCAGTCGCGTACCTACCAGTCTGGCGAGGTGGCGAGGTTTTGCTCGCTGGGCAACGCACCGGACCAGCCGTGGGCCTGTCCGACGGAGTGCATGACATTTGAGCCCCGTTTCGCCGATGTCGGGTGGGCGCACGGCTCGCTCGCTCGTCGCCCGAACGTCGAGCCCGAACCGGCATCTGACATACCGGTGGAGGAACGTCGTGAGGTGCTCGATGCCGCGAGCCAGATCATCGATGCCGTGGCCGCCGACTTCGTTGAAGAACGACTGCGTGCTCTCGGTGAAGTCAACGACACCACCCCTCGCTGGAAGTTCTGGCGGCGCCGCTCGTCATGACCACTACACTGACCCAGTCCTAATTATGAACACTTTCCTCGACTTCGCCGCCGCCCAACTCGCTTCCCACAACGACACCCTCCGCCAGCAACTGTGGGAGCGCTTCGTTGAGGTCGGCCTGCCGACTACGTCTGATGAGGTGTGGCGTTACGCACCCCTCGGTGACTTTGACCTCGATAACTTTGTCGCCACCGAAGCCTCAGGTCACGCCGCACCCCTGGGTGAAGCGCTGGCGGCACACGCGGGCGTGACGCTCCACGTCGTGGATGGCGTGTTGGTCAGTGTGACGGGTGAAGCGACCGGGCTCTCGATAGAGCAGGCTGCGGCCACGTCGTCAATTGTGCTCGAGCACTATGACAGCGACGCGTTCGCCCTTCTCAACGGTGCGCTGACCCCAAATCCAATCACCATTGACGTCTCCGCTGGGTCCGTCGTCGATGCCCCGCTCCTCGTCATCAACACGACGACGCGGTCGACGTCGTTTCCCCAGCTCATCATTCACGCGGGTGACAACAGTCAGCTCTCCATTGTTGAGTACGTGACCGGTGGCGCCAATGCGCTCGTCGTGCCGTTGACCGAACTACATGTCGGTGTTAACGCGACGCTCCACCTCACGACGTACCAGCGTTTGGCCCCAACGGCGTGGCACATCGCTCGCTCCGGTGCATTCCTGTCGAAGGACGCCCGACTTCGCCAGTCGGTCATCAGCCTCGGTGGCCACTACAACCGCTCGCGCAATGACGCGGACATGCTTGGTGCGAATGCCGAAAACGAATTGCGGACGACATTCCTCGGTACGGGCACGCAGATTCACGACTACCGCACTCGCCAATTTCACATCGCAGGCCGGACACGTTCGACCCTGCTGTCGAAGGGTGCGGTTGCCGACACGGCCCGATCGGTCTACACGGGTTTGATTGAAATCGAGAAGGGCGCCAAGCGGACCGATGCTCGCCAGACCAACCACAATCTGCTCCTGTCGCCCCACGCGCACGCTGACTCGGTTCCGAACTTGGACATTCGCGAGAACGACGTGATGTGTGCACACGCCTCGAGCGTGGGGCCGCTGGACGAACTCCAGCGCTGGTACCTGGAGTCACGGGGCGTCCCTCGTGACGTGGCTGAACGCCTCATGATTCAAGGGTTCTTCTACGAAATGGTGGCGACATTGCCCGAAGGCCTCGCGGCGGTCGTTGAAGCTGACATCACCGAAGCGCTCGCTGCAACCACGGTGGTCACACCGTGACGACGATTGATCTCGGTCCACTCAGCGACTTCGTTAGCGGCGAAGCCCGTCAGATTAAGGGTGCGGGTCGAACACTGGTGGTCGTTCGCATTGAGGACGACCTGTACGTACTGGACGACCGATGCAGTCACGAGGACTTCTCGCTGGCGCAAGGCGACGTTGACGTGGCGCGTCGCGAGATTGAATGCGAGCGCCATGGTGCCATGTTCGATCTGACGACTGGTGAGCCGGCGTCCTTTCCCGCAACCCGTCCCGTGGCCCGTTACGACGTGGTCGCCGTTGATGGTCGATACGAAGTGGTGGTGCCATGACAGCTGAACTAAAGATTGAGGGCCTGCGCGTCAGCGTGGCCGGTAAGGAAGTCCTGAAGGGCTTCGACCTCACGATGCACGCTGGTGAAGTGCACGTGATCATGGGTCCGAACGGCTCAGGGAAGTCGACGTTGGCCCACGCCTTGGCTGGTCACCCCGGGTACAAGGTGCTGGACGGTGCGGTGACCCTCGATGGCGTTGACCTGCTCGCACTCTCGCCGTCGGAGCGTGCTCGCCACGGTCTCTTGCTGGCCCTGCAGCAGCCGCTGGAAGTGCCCGGCGTCCGCCCCTACGACGTCATGGCAGCCGCTGGTGCGCCCGTTGAGGGACTCCGCGAACTCATGCGCGACGAGGCCGAACGGGTCGTGCTGCGCCCCGAGCTGTTGGAGCGTTTCTTGAATGTGGACCTGTCGGGTGGCGAGCGAAAGCGTGCTGAGATGGTGCAACTAGGAACGCTGCGACCCACGTTCGCCATGCTCGACGAAATTGACTCTGGTCTCGACGTTGACGCCCTGAGTGCAGTGGCGCGACGGCTGCAGGCGGCCACGACCGAATGGGGATGCGGTGTGCTCGTGATTACCCACTTCAGCCGTTTGCTGCAGGAGTTGACACCGACCGTTATTCACGTGGTGAGTGCTGGTCGCGTTGTGGCCACCGGTGGACCGGAGATGGCGGCGGTGCTCGAGCGAGATGGTTACGAACCGTTCCGCGACCTTCCGCGCTCGTAGCAAAAACCGCTCGAGTAGAATTTTCCTATGGCCAACCAACCTCCTCAAGACTCCCACGACCGCCTTTCCTCGGCAGGTCGACGGGACTTGGCCAATGCTCAGCGCCTCGCGGCGCTTGGTGAAGCCATCGATCGCAAGGCCGGTATCGCGCCAAAGAAGCCTCGTCGGGGCAAGCGTTCCAATACTCGCAAGTTCGTCATTTCCGGCGTCGTGGTTGTGGGCCTTATCGCCGCACTTCTCGGCGGCGGTTACCTTTACGCCCAACTCAAGTTCGCTTCCATTCCGAAACTGTCATCCGCGGGTGAAGTGAAGACGTTGGGCAGCCAGCCATTTAACATTCTCGAGATTGGCTCCGACTCTCGCGCCGGATTGACCGGAGCCGAGGCCGCTATGACCGGGGCGGGCACCGCTGCCTCACCCGGGGGCCAGCGGTCGGACGTGGTGAAGATTATGCACGTCGACCCGATCCATCAGACCATCGCCACCCTCTCGATTCCTCGCGACACGATGATGACACTGCTCAAGAACCAGGCCACCTACGGTAACTACAACCGGATTAACGTGAACTTTGGTAGCGGCTCCGCCCTGGTCGCCCAAACCATTACGGCCAATCTGGGTATTCCGATTGCCCACACCATTGCCGTCAGTTTTGGTGGTCTCGTCAATGCCGCATCGGCTATCGGTGGAGTTCGGATGTACTTCCCGTACCCTGCGTTGGACACCCAGTCAGGCTTGCGCATTCGCACGGCTGGTTGTCAGACGGTGGACACGACCATGGCGCTCGCCCTGGCTCGCTCTCGCCACTACGAGTGGTTTGAAAACGGCCACTGGAATAATGACGTGACGAGTGACTACGGGCGCATCTACCGTCAGAATGAATTCATCAAGGCCTTCATCGCTCGGGCGAAGACACTGTGGAATCCGTTGACCATCAATAACCTGTTGTCGGCCTTGCCACAGGGAATTTCACTGGACTCAAATTTCACGCTGAACGACTTGATCGCCCTCGCCTATCGATTCCACGGCATCAATCCCAACGCAATGACCTACTACACCCTGCCGGTGGTCGGTGGGCACAGCACGTTGGGTGACGTGCTCTTCGTGAATCAACCCGCGGCGCAGGAAGCCTTGGTGAAGATTTTTGGATCGCAATTGCTGCGCCCGACCAATCCTCCGCCTAACACGACTGGCGCAACGCCCATGCCTCCGGTCATTACCGTGCCTACGCCGGTCCACGTCACCAGCTCCACTGCACATCACACGACGTCAAAGCCCGCAAAGCCTGCGGCTCCAGTGACGACGACCACGGTCGAGGGTGACCAGTGGTTCGACCCCGTTCCCTGCTGAGTTAGTTCGACGTTTCGTCGAGCGCCTGGGTAAGGGTATTCCACGCCAACGTCGCGCACTTGATGCGCACGGGGAATTTGACCACGCCAGCGAGGGCAGCGAGTTCACCGAGGCGTCGAAGTTCTGCGGGGGAGTGCTCGGCATCGCTCGGCCCCATCATGAGGTCTTTGAACGTCGCAATGATGGCCCGAGCATCGTCCACCGACTTGCCCTTAACGGCGGCGCTCATGAGGGACGACGAGGCCTGCGAGATGGAGCATCCCTGACCAGTGAGCTTGATGTCAGTCACCACACCGTCGGTAACGTTGAGGTAGACCGTTATTTCGTCGCCGCAGAGCGGGTTGAAGCCCTCGACTCGGACGGCGGGCGGCTCGAGCTCACCACGGTTACGTGGCGTCCGGTAGTGGTCGAGAATAATCTCGCGATAGAGATCGTCAAGGCTGCTCATGCGCCGAACATGGTCATGGCGTCGTCGAGCGCGTCGAGAAGCGCGTCGGTGTCGCTCGTCAGGGAGTAAGGGCCGAAGGAAGCGCGGGCCGTGGCATTGAGGCCAAAGCGCTTCATAAGTGGCTTGGCGCAGTGGTGACCGGGTCGCACGCAGACACCGTGTTGGTCGAGGACCTGGGAGATGTCGTGCGGATGGACGCCTTGAATGTCGAAGCTAATAACCCCGCCTCGACGATCCACGGTGCCGGGTCCAATAATTCGCACGCGACCATCAAAGCGGTCCTGCAACCGGGTAAGGGCGTCCGCGGTGAGGTGTGCCTCGTGGGTCGCGACATGGGCCATACCGAGACCTTCGAGGTAGCGAACGGCGGCACCGAGCCCCACGGCTTCGGCGATCGGCGGGGTACCAGCTTCAAAGCGGGCGGGGACGGGGGCGCAGGTGAAGCCGGTGACCGACACGTCACCGATCATGCCCCCACCACCGAGGAAGGGGGGCATGGCGTCGAGGAGGGCCTTGCGACCCCAGAGGACACCGATACCAGTTGGCCCCAGCATTTTGTGGGCGGAGAAGGCGAGGAAGTCGCAGTCCATGGCGACGAGGTCGGTCACCGAGTGGGCGACCGACTGGGCGCCATCAACGGCGAGCAGTGCGCCGACTGCGTGGGCGGCGTCGGCGATCTCGCGGATCGGATTAATCGTGCCGAGCACATTTGACATCGCGGTAACCGACACCAACTTCACCCCCTGCAGGAGTGCGTCGAGATTGGAGAGGTCGAGACGGAAGTCATCAGTGACGGGGATGAAGCGGACTTCAATACCGATGGCGTCGCGCAGTTGGAACCAGGGCACGATGTTGGCGTGGTGCTCCATCTCACTGAGGAGGACGACGTCGCCCGTCGTCAGGAATGTGGCGCCCCACGAACGAGCCAGGAGGTTGAACGATTCGGTGCAGTTCTTGGTGAAGATCACTTCGTCGGCGCCACCAGGAGCGTTGAGGAAGCGAGCAACGGCCGAACGAGCGTCCTCGTAGAGCGCGGTGGCCTCAGCGGCCGTTTGGTAGACGCCGCGATGCACGTTGGCGTGGTGGAGCGCGTAGTACCGGTCCATGGCCTCCACAACGGCGCGAGGGGGAAGCGAGGTTGCGCCCGAGTCGAGATACGTCAGGGGGTGACCATTGACGACCCGCTTGAGCTGCGCAATGTCACCGCGAACGAAGCGGGCGTCGAAGGTGCTCACGCGGCACCTGACGGGCGCAGGCTCTCGTACCCATGTTCCTCGATGAGTTGGGCGAGGCTGGCGTCACCCGAGCGCTCAATACGACCATCGATCAACACGTGGACGTGGTCTGGCTCAATCTCTTCGAGCAACTTCACGTAGTGGGTCACGACCACCACGCCCATTGCGGGGTGCTCTTCTCGTACTGTTCGCACGCCACGAGCCACGATGCGCAGGGCGTCAATGTCGAGTCCGGAGTCGGTCTCGTCAAGCAGGGCCACAATCGGGGTGAGTAAGGCCATCTGAAGGACTTCGTTCCGCTTGCGTTCGCCACCACTGAAGCCGTCATTCAAGTGACGTTCGGCGAAGGCGGGGTCCATGCCCAGGCGGTCCATCCACTCCATGAGGTCGAGGCGGACTTCCAAGACTGAGAGTTCGTCGAGACCACGACGGGCGGCGATGGCCTGGCGGAGGAACTGCACCACCGAAACGCCCCCAATAGCTTCGGGGTACTGGAATGCGAGGAAGATACCGGCGCGAGCGCGCTCATCGGGTGACCACTCGGCGATGTCGTCGCCGTTGAGAAGAATCTGGCCCTGCGTGACGGTGTAGCCCGGGTGTCCCATCACCACGCTGGCCAGCGTTGACTTGCCGGCACCGTTGGGACCCATGAGCGCGTGAACTTCCCCTTCGTTGACGACGAGGTCGACGCCGCGCAAAATGGTGCTGCCTTCGGCATTGACGTGCAAATTACGGAGTTCGAGAAGAGGAATAGTCACCCCATAAGACTACCGGCGACACCGTTTGCCCGTACTCGCCACGTAGTCTGGACGGACACGCTCATGCTGGAACACCATCAACTACAAAGTGGCGAGTCCACGCTGGACATCCGTGTCGCCCTGCCCACGGGTCGTCTCAGCACGACCCACGCACTGGTGTTCGTCCATGGCCTGCCCCGTGCTCAAGGCCTCGGGCGACAGGCCGCCGCCTTGTTGCCACAACTCGCCGAACATGTCGCGAACGAATCGGGCTGGACGGTCGCGACGGGCACGCTCTCTGGCGTTGGGGCCAGTACCGGTACGTTCTCTCCTTCTCGCTGGTTGGCCGATCTGGGCATCCTGCTCGACTTTGTCGCCCAAGAAGATCGAGGAATAACACTCGCTGGGTTTGGTCTCGGTGGCAGTCTGGCGCTCCGGTACGCCGCACAGCACGAAGAAATTCGCGGCGTCGCCACCTTCGCGGCTCCCGCGCACCTCGATCGTTGGGCGGGCCCTCCCTCGGCATTTCACGAATTGGTGCAGTCGGCGGGTGTCGTCGGTAGTGCCGATGACCTGCTCGACGAGACATCGCTGTACGGCGAGCTGCTCGCCCTCGATCCTCTGGGTGCGATTGGGAGCATCCCACCACGACGTTTACTGGTGGGTCACGGCAGTGACGACCTCGAGGTGCCCGCGAGTGAGGCCCGAGAGCTGGTGGCCGCCGCCGACGGACGGGCCGAACTTCGCATTATCCAGAGTGCCGGCCACCAATTGCGGGCCGACCCGCGGATGGTGGCGACCCTATTGGGGTGGCTGGACCGACACCGCTGACTGAGCGGTGTCGATGGCGTGACGGAGTCGGCGCGCGGCAGTTTCGGGATCCTTCGCCTCGGTGAGTGCCCGAACGACGACAAAATGGCGGAGTCCCCGGTTAACAAGGTCGCCCACGGTCGCTTCGTTGACGCCGCCAGTCACGAAGACCGGCAACGCCGTACTGGCCTGTGAGCGCACCGCGTACTCAACACCCGTACCCTCGCGCCCTACCTTGGTCGGCGTCTCGACAATCGGGCCGGCACTGAGGTAGGAGACTGGCTCGAGAAGGCCGGCCGAGAATTCGGCTGCCTCGTGGGTCGAGAGTCCGACAATTGCTTGATCGCCGAGCAGGGCACGACACCGCGCCACAGTCGCGTCATCTTGACCAACGTGCACGCCGTCAGCGGCGACGTCCACGGCAAGTTCGGGGGAGTCGTTCATGATGAAGGGCACGCCAAATTCTCGACAGATCGGAACCATCTGGAGGGCCATGGCCCGCCGACGAGATTCGTCGGCGACCTTTTCGCGAAGTTGGACGACGTCAACGCCGCCACGTAACACGGCGGGAAGGAACTGGTCCATGTCGTCGCGGAGTCCGACACAGAGGTAGAGCGAGCGGGAGGCGAGTGACTGCATCGCACCACACTAGGAGCATTACTGCTATTTCTAGTGACTTAGGGCAGAATAGAAGTATGCAGATTCCCGCCAAGGCCGACTACGCCATTCGTGCCCTGCTCAGCCTTGCGGCGAGCGATGTGTCGGTGAGTGCCGAGCACTTGGCCCAGGAGCAGGAACTACCCGCCAAATTTTTGGGGGCCATTCTGTCCGATCTTCGGCGCGGCGGTCTCGTGACGAGTCAACGCGGACCCGAAGGCGGCTTCCGCTTGGCCCGACCGGCCGACGAGATAATGATCGCCGATATTTTGCGTGTGGTGTCAGGCCCCATGGCAGGTGTGCGCGGTATGCGACCGGAGACCCTGCACTACGAAGGCCACGCTTCGCACCTGCGTGACGTGTGGGTGGCCGTGCGCGGGGCCCTTCGTGAGGTGCTCGAACACGTCACGCTCGGACAGGTGCTGCGGGGCGAGTTGCCAGATTCCGTAAAGCGATTTAGCGACGACCCCGACGCCTGGCAGACTCGTAGCCTGTGAAGCGTATCTATACCGACGGGGCGTGCCGTGGCAACCCCGGCCCTGGGGGCTGGGCCTGGGCGAGTGGTCGCGATCACTACGCCAGTGGCGCCGAAGCCCACACGACGAACCAGCGCATGGAGGTCATGGCGGTCATCGAGGCGCTGCGAAGCACTCCAGGCGAGGATGTTGAAATCGTTTCGGACTCAACGTATGTCGTTAAATGTTTTAACGACAAGTGGCACGTCGGGTGGCTGAAACGGGGCTGGAAGAACTCTCAAGGCCAGCCGGTCGCGAATCGCGACTTGTGGGAGCAGCTCATTGAATTAGTGCTAAATAGTGGGCGACACGTGCGTTTTACGTGGGTGAAGGGCCACTCGGGGGACAAAGGTAATGACTTTGTCGATGTTCTCGCCACTGCCGCCGCTGATAGTCAGTATGGACAGCGAAGTGAGTAATCCCTCGGGGCGTTGTCGTCCCTGACCGGTAGGATTTAGCCCGAAGCATAACGCTGGTACGAAGGGAATTTCTCATGGCGAACGACGTTCAGGCCTTTGATGTGGTCGTAATTGGTGGTGGCCCCGGTGGCTACGCCGCAGCTCTTTACGGCGCGGCCGCGGGCCTTAATGTGGCGCTCGTTGAGCGCGACAAAGTTGGCGGCACCTGCCTCCACCGTGGGTGCGTCCCCGCCAAGGAGTTTCTCGAGACGGCCCACGTCCGTCGTACGCTTGAGCACGCCGGAGCCTTCGGTTTTTCGACCGGTGCGGTCACGACTGACTTTGCTGTCTCGCAGGCACGCAAGAACGACATCGTCGACAAGTTGCACAAGGGTGTCTCCGGACTCCTGAAGGGCCGCAAGGTCACGATTTTCGAAGGTACCGCTCGCCTGGACGCCAACCAGACGGTCGTCGTAGTTGACGGTGCCGACGCCGGCGTCGTGACCACCGGCACCAACGTCATCCTCGCCGCGGGCTCAGTGCCACGCACCCTCCCCGGTTTCGACGTCGATGGCACGGTCGTACTGACCTCCGACGAGTTCCTGAATTTGACCAGCCTTCCCGAGACCGCCGCCGTCATCGGTGGTGGCGCCATTGGTTCCGAGTTCGCCTCCATGCTGAGCGACATGGGCTCCAAGGTCACCATTCTTGAGGGCCTGCCCTCAATCCTCGCGGGCTGCGACACGGAAGTCGCTACCGTCGTGCAGCGCGCGTTCAAGAAGCGCGGCATCGAGATTGTGACGAACGCCAAGATCACCGGTCACACCCCGGGCAAGAAGGGTGGCACCACCATTCACCTCGACGGAGCCGACGACGTCGCCGTCGACATGGTTGTTGTCTCCGTGGGCCGTCGTCCTCGCAGTGAGGGTCTGCTCGGCGAAGGCACGGGTGTCGAGGTCAACGAGCGCGGTTTCGTGGTCGCCGACGGCTTCATGCGCACCGCCAACCCCAACGTCTTCGCCGTCGGCGACATTGTCGCGGGCACCCCGCAGCTCGCCCACGTTGGTTTCGCGGAGGCCGTCGTGGCCATCAAGACCATCATCGGAGAGTCGGTCGTGCCCGTGGACTATGACCGTGTGCCGTGGGCCATCTATTCGAACCCCGAAGTCGCCTTCTGTGGTTTGACTGAAGCCGCCGCCAAGGAGCGTGGCTACGACGTCGTGGTCAAGAAGGACCCTTTCGGCGGCAACAGCCGTGCCCAAATCATTGGTGAGACCGACGGTGTGGTGAAGATCATCGCTGAAAAGCGTGCCGACGGCACCGCTGGTCAGATTTTGGGTGTGCACATGGCCGGACCATGGGTCACCGAACAGCTCGGCGCGGGCTACTACGCCGTGAACTGGGAGGCCACCGCCGAGGAAGCCGCCGCGCTGATTCAGCCGCACCCATCGCTGTCGGAAACCTTTGGCGAGACGCTGCTCGCCCTGGCAGGTCGAGGTATCCACGTTGGCTGAGGTCACCCTGCCCTCACTCGGTGAATCCGTTACCGAGGGCATCATCACGCAGTGGTTTAAGAAGGTCGGTGACGTAGTCGCTCGCGACGAAGCCCTTTTTGAGGTTTCGACGGACAAGGTCGACTCCGAAATGCCATCGCCCGCAACGGGTGTCTTGACCCAGATCCTCGCCGCTGAAGGGGATACCGTTCAGACGGGCGCCGTGGTCTGCATCATTGATGAATCGGCTGACGCGTCAGCCGCCGCCCCAACGGGTGCGGCTCCGACGCCCACCCCCGCTGCCGCCCCAACCTCCCTCGCCCAGCCACAGAGCGTTGACGGCACCGTGACGAACGGCCTGATTCTGTCGCCGGTCGTCCGTCGAATTCTGGCCGATGGTGAAGTTGACCCATCGACCGTGACGGGCACCGGTAAGGGTGGCGTTATCACGCGCCGTGACGCTGAGCGCGCCGTTGCCCTCGGGCCGACTGAAGAGATCGTTCTGGCGCAGTCCAACGGCCACCGTCGTATGGGCGCCTACTTGAGCGTGTCCGCTCAAGTCGTGCCACACGGCTTCGTCGCCGTCGAGGTTGATGCATCATTCGCAGCAACACTCGACGCGGCTGGTCGCATCACTGAAGAAGGATTCACCCTCACCGATGAGGTCGTCGTGGCCATGGCCGCGGTTCGCGCCCTGCGAGACTTTCCGGCACTCAACGCGTACTACCTCGACAACGAGATTGTTCTCCAGCGCTCTATCAACATCGGGTTCACCCGTCACGAAGTCGATGACGCCATGTTGGTGCCCGTGGTGCACGCCGCGGCCAGCCTCTCGACGGCACTGCTCGCTCGTCGGGTGAGCGAACTTGACGCCCGCAATGCGGCGCGTCAGCTCAATGCCGATGACCTCATGGGCGCGACCTTCTCAGTTGCTCGTGCCCCGAGCGCCAACACGTTGACGCATCAGCCCATCATCGTGCAGCCCCAGGTGGCCGTCCTGAGCATCGGAGCCGTCCGTACGGTGCCGGTGGTGGTGGACCGCGACGGAACACCGGCCATCGCCGTCGGTCAGCGCGTTGTGCTGGGTCTGTCCTTTGACCACCGCGTCTGCGATGGTGTCGTGGCCGCTGCCTTCGTTGAGCGCGTCGGCGCCCTGCTCGACGACGTCGCCGCCGAGCGATAAATGCTCCGTCGGCGCCACCTCGGTCGCGTTCGCTTCGAAGAGGCGAATGACCTCCAGCGAGCGCTGCTGAACGCCACTGACGATTACCTCCTCATCATGGAGCACCCCCCGACCTACACCAAGGGGATTCGAACCTCCGAGGGGGCCTTCCTGGTCGATCCGACCACGCTGAGTGCCGACGTGGTGGACGCCGATCGTGGCGGTGACGTGACCTACCACGGACCGGGCCAGATAGTTATCTGGCCAGTGATTACGGTCGTCGACGACCCTTCCGCTGGAAAAGCGCACGTCACCATGATGGAAGACGCCATCATCGCGACGGTGACCATGCTCGACGCGGACCAGAAGCTTGGTCGCGTCGGTCGACTCGAGGAGTACCCGGGGGTCTGGGCCCACCTCGACACAACTCCCGTGAAGATTGCCGCGGTCGGTGTCCGCACCAAGCGCAATGCCCAGGGCCTGCGCCGTACCCTGCACGGCCTGGCCCTCAACGTGTCAACTGACATGACGGCCTTCGAGGCCATTATCCCCTGCGGTATTCCCGACCGACCCGTCGGCTCGCTGCAGTCGCTCGGCCTCGATGTGGACCTGCTCGAGGTCGAAGAACTGCTCGGCCAAGAGTTGGTGGCCCGTATTGGTGGCGAGGAGCGGGTGGCCCGCGTTGACCGTTCGGTGTCAACGACGTCAGATGAGCGTCCGCTCATCCGTCGACTCCGCAAGGCCGGCGTCAACCCCGATGAGGCGTTGCCGATTAATACCCGTAAGCCTGAATGGCTTCGTATTGAGGCCCACATGGGACAGGAGTATCAGTCGCTTCGAACGCTGACCGAAGACCTGCGCCTGGTGACGGTCTGCGAAGAAGCCGGGTGCCCCAATATCTTCGAATGCTGGAGCGACGGCACCGCCACCTTCATGGTGAATGGTGAGCGATGCACGCGAGCCTGCGGCTTTTGCTTGATTGACACTCGTAAACCCATGCCGCTCGACCCCACCGAACCCGAGCGGGTGGCCGAAGCCGTGGTGCGATTGGGGCTCAAGCACGCCGTCGTGACGTGCGTGGCGCGTGACGACCTCGCTGACGGCGGAGCGGGCGCCATTGCTGACACCATCTACGCCATTCGTCGTCGTTCACCTGAGACCAACGTCGAAGTCCTTATTTCGGACCTTAAGGGCAGCGTTGAAGACCTCCAACTGATTATTGATGCCCGCCCCGACGTGATGAATCACAACATGGAGACGGTGGCCCGCCTGCAGCGTGCGGTGCGTCCGAGCGCCTCCTACCACCGCTCGTTGACGGTGCTCGCCCGGAGTGTGGCGGCAGGTTTGACGGTCAAGTCCGGGATGATGGTCGGACTGGGTGAAACTGCTGACGAGATCGAAGAAGTACTCGCTGACCTCGCCAACATTGGCGTGTCCATTGCCACCATTGGTCAGTACCTGCGGCCGACGGCTAAGCACCTGCCGGTGGCCCGCTACTGGGAGCCGGCCGAGTTTGACGACCTCGCGGCCCGTGGGATGGCACTCGGCCTGTCGCACGTGCAGTCCTCACCCCTCACGCGGTCGAGCTACCACGCTCGCGAAGCGTTGAGTGACGCGACGCCGCTCGCGCTGCCCACTCGCCGCTAGGCGCTTCGCGCCGTGCGAATCATGCGCACGTACCGTCGTGGTGGTCGCCTCGTACTCTCGACGGACTCGCCCACGAGGACGAAACCGAGCGCCTCGTAGGCGGCGATGGCGCGGTCGTTGTTCTCCCACACACCAAGTCCTTGCACCTGCCAGCCACGGTCCTCGGCGACGGTATCAATGACGCGAAGGAAGTGGCGAAGGAGGCCACGACGTCGGGCCTGGGGCGCGACCCAACAGCCACCCAGCCAGCAGGTCGCCCCGAAATCACCCGCGAATGTCTCGACGAGGGCAATGCCGGACGGGCCGGTCTCGTCATCGAGGGAAAAGACGGCCTGACGAGTGACGAAGTCTCGCCACTGGGCCTCGCTCCAGGCGCCTTCTTCTTCCAGACTCGCACCAAAGGCGTCGGGGTCTTCTCGTAGGGAGGCCAATCGGAGGTCGCGAGCGACCATCCACTGATCAGCGTCGAGGGGGCCGACAACCCGAGGCATTAGGCGACGAAGTACTTGGCGCTCGGGTGGTGGCAGATAATGGCGTCGGTGGTTTGCTCCGGGTGGAGCTGGAACCCTTCCGACACCTCGACACCGATGCGAGACGCTTCGAGGAGTTCCGCGACTTTGGCGTTGTCGGTGAGGTCGGGGCACGCGGGGTAGCCCCACGAGTAGCGCCCACCTCGGTACTGCTGACGGAAGAGCCCGAACAGTGTCAGACCGTCTTCTTCGACGTAGCCGAGTTCTTCACGAATGCGCTTGTGCCAGAGTTCGGCGAGCGCCTCAGCCATTTCGACACCGAGACCGTGGAGGAGGAGATAGTCCTGGTAGCGGTTCTCGGCGAAGAGCTCGGCGCACCGGGCTGAGACTTTGGTGCCCATCGTGACCAACATGAAGCTGGCGTAGTCCTTGTCGGGGGAGTCTGCGCCGCGGAAGAAGTCGGCGATGCAGAGGTAGGGGGCCACGTGCTGGCGGGGGAAGTGGAAGCGAGTCCGTTCCTCGGTGCGCGTGTCATCGGTGTAGAGGACGAGATCGTCGCCAACGGCCGCGGCCGGGAAGTGGCCGTACACCACCTGGGGAACGAGCAAGTCCTCTTCCTTGGCGAGGGCGAGCTGTTCGCGTAAGACGGCGCTGACTCGCTCCTTGAACGCGGCGTCGTCCTCGCCCTCTTCGGGGCGATACCCCCACTGATTACGGAAGAGTGCAGTCAGGTTCAAGAAGGTACTGATCTCATCGACGGACATGCCCTTGGCCACTCGGCTGCCGAGGAAGGGCGGCACAAACAATGGATTGTCGGTGACGACCTCGGGGCTACGAGGGGGCAGGTCAGCGGGCGCTTCGCGCTCTTCCCCACGAATCTTTCGGTAGACCTTCTTCTCGGAGATTTCGCGTCCGAAGGTGAGGTCCTCCTCGCCCGACTTACGAAGTTCGCCAAGTCGGTCGAGCACACTGAGGCCTTCGAAGGCATCCTTGCCGTAGAAGACACGGCCCTCGTAGATTTGACGCAAATCACGCTCAACGTAGGTGCGAGTGAGGGCCGCGCCACCGAGGAGCACGGGCACATCACTGAGGCCCTGCTCGTTCATGAGCAGAAGGTTCTCGCGCATAATCAACGTGGACTTGACGAGCAGGCCGGACATACCCAGCGCGTCGGCCTTGTACTCCTTGACCGCCTGGATCATTTCGTTGATACCAACCTTGATGCCGAGGTTGATGACCTCGTACCCATTGTTGGTGAGAATAATGTCGACCAGGTTTTTCCCGATGTCGTGCACGTCACCCTTGACCGTCGCGAGCACCACACGACCTCGACCGCCCTGGTCCGACTTCTCCATAAATGGCTCGAGGTGGGCGACGGCCATTTTCATGGTTTCGGCGCTCTGCAGGACAAAGGGGAGCTGCATCTCACCCGTGGCGAAGAGCTCGCCCACGGTGCGCATGCCCGCGAGCAATATGTCATTGACAATTTCGAGTGGCCCGAGGCCATCAGCCATGGCCTGATCAAGGTCGTCACTGAGGCCGCCACGGACGCCGTCAATAATGCGTCGCTCTAAGCGCTCGCGGAGCGAGAGGTCGTCGAGATTCGTGGCGTTCTGGGACGAGGTGGTGACGCCTTCGAACATGGTGAGGAGGGCCTGGAGGGGGTCGTAGTCCTCCGTGCGGCGGTCGTAGATCAAGTCGAGGCAGACGCGCTTGGCGTCGTCGTCGATGCGCGCCAGGGGAATAATTTTGGACGCGTGCACAATGGCGGCGTCGAGGCCGGCTTCGACGCACTCGTGAAGGTACACGCTGTTGAGGACCTGGCGCGCAGCGGGATTCAGGCCGAAGGAGATATTCGAGAGCCCCAGAATGGTGCGCACACCGGGCAGTTCGGCCTTGATGCGCCGGATACCTTCGAGCGTCTCAATGCCGTCGCGGCGAGACTCTTCCATGCCGGTCGAGAGGGGAAGGGCCAGGGCATCGATGAAGATGTCGGTGGCCTTGAGGCCGTAGCGGTCCACGGCCAAGTTCGTGATGTTGGTGGCGGCGCGCAGCTTCCACTCCGCGGTGCGGGCCTGGCCCTCTTCGTCGATACAGGTCGCGACAACGGCGGCGCCGAATTCGGCGGCCAACGACAAGAAGCCGTCGAGTCGGGTGCCTTCGCCGTCACCTTCTTCGAGGTTGACGGAGTTGAGCATGGCCTTACCACCGAGCCACGTCAGGGCCTGACGAGCAACCTTCGTTTCGGTCGTGTCGACCATGATGGGCACGGATGACTGGGTCGCCAACCTCGACATCATTTCGTTCATGTCACTGACGCCATCGGCACCGGTGTAGTCGACGCAGACGTCAAGGACGTGGGCACCTTCCTTGATTTGGTCGCGACCAATGGCGACGCAGGTGTCCCAGTCGCCTTCGAGCATCGCGTCACGGAATTTCTTTGAACCATTGGCGTTGGTGCGCTCACCAACCATCAAGACCGAACGATCCTGCTGGTAGTTGACGGCGGAGTAGATCGAGGCGACGGAGGGCTCGAGGACGGGTGTGCGGGTCGCCGGGGTCAGGGGCCGGACGGCCGCGACCACGGCGGCGAGGTGCTCGGGAGTGGTGCCACAGCAGCCACCCACGACCTGGACCCCGTACTCGGCTACGAACTTGGCCAAGTGTTCGGCGAGTCCTTCGGGCGTGAGGTCGTAGTGCATCGCTCCATTGACCACGCTGGGCAGGCCCGCGTTGGGGAGACAGGCCAGCGGCATCGGCGCGGTTTCGGAGAGTTGCCGGAGTGGCTCGTACATTTCCACTGGACCGGTGGCGCAGTTCAGCCCGAGAACATCGACGCCGACGGCCTCGAGGGCCGTAATCGCGGCCCCGATTTCGGTGCCGGGCAGCATGCGGCCGGTGAGTTCAATGGTGACCTGCGCCTGAATCGGCACGATGCGACCGTGGCGGGCCATGGCCCGGCGGCAGGCCGCGATAGCGGCCTTGCCGGAGAGGAGGTCGAACATGGTTTCCACGAGAAGGACGTCCACGCCGCCCTCGAGGAGCCCGTAGGCCATTTCTTCGTAGCTCGCCGAGAGGTCGTCGTAGGTGATCTGCCCCAACGTCGGGAACTTGGTGCCGGGGCCGATGGAACCGGCCACGAAGCGAGGCTGACTTGGCGTCGAGTACTCGTCGGCAACTCGACGGGCGATGCGGGCTGACTCGAGTGAGAGTTCGAAGGCGCGGTCGGCGATGCCGTATTCGGCGAGGACGACGGAAAATGAACCAAACGAGTCAGTTTCAATGACGTCACAGCCCACCTCGAGAAAGGAGCGATGCACGAGTTCGATAGCCGACGGCTTAGTGACGACGAGAAGTTCATTGCAGCCCTCGTACGCGGCCCCACCAAAATCGTCGGCGGTGAGGTCCTGACGCTGGAGATTTGTTCCGGTGGCACCGTCGTAAATCAGGACGCCCCGCGAGAGGGCCGCAAGATACGGGTCATTCGAACGCGGGCGCAAGGAGGAAGGGGAGTCAAACACGATGGACTAAGGCTACCGCTTACCGTTTTTCTCATTACGCTGGGTGGCATGAAGATCTATACCCGTAAGGGCGACGACGGCACTACTGGACTGCTCTTTGGCGGGCGCACACAGAAGGATGCCGACGCCATTGCCTTGAACGGCGCCGTCGACGAGGCGCAGGCCGCCCTCGGGTGGGCTCGCTCACTCCAGCCCGTGGACGAACCCCTGAACAAGGTCATCGCTGAAGTCGAACGGGACCTATGGATCTTGATGGCCGAGGTGGCGACGCAGCTCGACAACCGTCCGAAGCTGGAAGATGACCGTACCAAGGTCTCCCAGCGCATGATTGATCAACTCGAAGAGCGCATCGACTACTGGTCACACCAGGTCGAGATGCCGACCGAATTCGTGGTGCCTGGAGAGAATCAGCCTTCGGCCGCCCTCGACGTCGCCCGCACAGTCATTCGACGCGCCGAGCGCGAAGCCGTTTCGTGGTCGCTCGAGGGGTCACTCGTTGTGGCGTACCTGAATCGTCTGAGTGACTTCGTATGGACCCTGGCCCGCGTGGCCGAAGGACCAGCCCATCGCACCGCTCGTTCAATGAAGGAAGAAAGCGCATGATGAATGCAGCCCGTGTCATCTCACTCGACGGTATCGACGCCGCCTCGGTCATTGTTATCCCCGTTCGATTCGTTGAGGGCGAGGCGCACGTCGCCCCCGGCGTACCCAGTTCTCTGGCCGGACACGAGCTACCCCCAGTGCTCAGCGCGTCGTGGTGCGCCGCACACGGACTGAGCGAGAAAATGGCGAGTGCGGTGTCACTGGCCTCGATTGATGGTCCTACCATCGTTCTCGTCAGTATCGGCAGCGAAGCGCCGACGGCGGAGGCGTATCGATTCGTCGGCGCCACCGGTGCCCGCCGCGCCCACGGCGCAGCGGTGGCCTTCGTGTTGCCCACGAGTGGAGCGTTCGACAATGGTGCACTGGCTGCTGGA
>Ga0208389_1000172_pt1 | contig 35839 bp, 58 predicted proteins | sample CryBogCBH12Aug09_FD_184625 | JGI IMG/M metagenome (GOLD analysis project Ga0208389, IMG submission 184625) | Freshwater microbial communities from Crystal Bog, Wisconsin, USA - CBH12Aug09 (SPAdes) (version 2) | ecosystem: Environmental > Aquatic > Freshwater > Lake | place: Crystal Bog... | reverse complement strand
AACGCTTGATACAGAAGTTTATGAATGTAGTGATTACCCAAGTACGGAATTTCCAAAAACACACAGAATGTTTTCATTTCATTGGCAAGGATTAAATGCGCAACTATGCAAAGATTGTGCAAAGCCTTTGTATGAAGCACAAGATAGAACTATGGAAATAATTATTGCTAACAGGGGGCAAGCATGAAGTTTAGAAAAAAACCTATTGTGATAGAAGCTACTCAATGGTTCAAGATGGGCGACCATCCAGCCGTAGAAAAACACGACCGAGACGAAGTCTTTGGAAAGGTCTACACGATAGAAGGTGAACACACTGTAACTCCTGGAGACTGGATCATCAATGGCGTAAAGGGTGAACACTACCCATGCAAGCCTGACATTTTTGAAATGACATATGAAAGGATAGAAGAATGAAAACCAAAGAAGAAATTAAAGACGAAATAATTGAACTGTATGGGGCTACGCAAGCCTTGAGCGATGCAATGAACTTCCTTCATGCCCAACGCATGGAGAAAAGTAAACAGATGATGGCGTTGAACCATATGTTGAAAGAAATGGAGGACAAGAATGACTAGAAAAGATATTTGGGAAGACTTTATAGCACCTATTGGCGGGGCAACGCTTTTTGTTATTCTGTTTGGTACAGTAATAGGATTAATGATTTTGGCGCTTTGCTCAATATTTAGCCCAACGCCCGAGCAAAAGGCTGAATTAAACAAACCAAGGATTGCCTACAAGTTTGAAGACTGTGATATATGGATATTTGAGAACACGCATTACGTTACAAGGTGTGGCAACCATACAGTAACCGAGCGCCATTACTCAGAGTATTGTGGCAAAGGATGTACAAAACAAAAAGTAGAAAGGATTGAGAATGATTGAGATGCAAGAAATATTAAAAGCAAGAATAGCCAAGCTTAAACGTGATTACGAAAGCAAAGGCAAGTTAGAGTATCTAATAAGAATAAAAGAAGCCAAATCAATACTTCAGTACATAAGGAAAAATCATGGAATACACCAGTGACGACAAGCATTACATCAAAGGTTTTGAGGACGGGTGTGATTACATTGTCAGAGAGATCGAGCGATGGTCAAAGGAGCACAACCTTTACATGGCAGATCTACTTCATCATTTAAAAGGAAAGCCAAATGAGAACATCATACATAACAACAAAGACGGGAATTAAAATAGGTTGTAGATATGACCCTTGGTTTATCTACCATAGCTCCGATCAAGATTGGATTAAATACTTAATAAACTGGGGGTGGCATGAACGAAGTGCTTGATTATCTAATTCTTATTGCCGTTTTGGGCTTGAGTGCATTGTGGATAACGGCAGTATTTTGTTATGTGTTATTTATTTTAGGGGCATACGATGATTGAAGTAATTAACACATATGAGGGGAGGGAGTTTGGTGTAAGGCAAGGAAACGTCAAACAAATATTTAGAAAAATATACCGCTGTACAAAATGCGGTGAAACATTTGAATCAAAAGAGAAAGGAACACATCATGCAAATAGTCAGCATAAAGAAAATTCGTATAGATTGCGGGACGCAGATACGAAAGGAGATTGATCAGCCAACAGTAGATGCCTATTGTGAAGCGATGCTTGGGGGCGCAGAGTTCCCGCCAGTACGCATATTCCACGATGGTGTCCATTACTACCTGGCAGACGGATTCCACAGGTACTTCGCAGCGCAGAAAGCAAAGCGCACAGGAGTAGAGGCAGAAGTAACGGCAGGAACGCTATCAGAAGCCATCCTATATGCCCTTGGAGCAAACGATAAACACGGCAAACCCAGGACTATAGAAGACAAAACAAATGCCGTGATGATCATGGTTAATCATTTTGAGTGGTCAGGCTATAGCAATGCGGAGATAGCCAAGATATGTAATGTATCTGAGCAGTTTGTAGCCAAGCTGAGGGTGGGCAAAGAGCCTGATGTAATCAAGTACAAGATGGCAGACGGCGAAGTAAGAGAGCGTAAGCGACCAGCCAAAAAAGAAAAGCCAAAACAGAAAGAGGAAAAAGATACAACCCCAGTGGTTAACGAATCTAAACTTGAAACGGCAAACGAAGCCCTTGAGATACTCATAGAAGAGAATCAAAAGTTAGTAGATCAATTGGCGGTTAATTTATCTGAAGACCCAATCCACACGCAGACACATATCAAAGAGCTACGCCAACAAATCAAGGACATGGAGATGGAGTTGAAGGCGGTAAAGCTAAGTCGGGATCAGTATCAGAATGAGAATGACGAGTTAAAGAAACAGATCAAATGGTTAGAGAAAAAGATCAAGAAACTTGAGACGGAGATTCTATGACCGAAGAAGTAAAGCAAGAGCAGGATGACCCCGTGGCTTATATTAATGTTGAACAACGCAAACTTGAGTGGGCTAAACCCATTGTTTGGGAAACACCAACAGTAGCGAATCTACCAAAGATACCTCTTTACACCACACTACAACAAGGGTGTGATGAATGTGGAGTTGGCGGTGGTTATGCGTTGTATTGCGTTGCGTGCGCTGAAAAGTTTTTTGTTAGTAAAGAATGGATAGGGTTGACAGATGAGGAAAAAGCACAATTTGTTGTTGCGTATTACCCATCAAACTGGGATAGAAAAACGGCAGTAACTTTAATGAGCGATTACGAAAAATACCTCAAGGAAAAGAACACATGAGATTTTGGTTGTATGTTATCAAAGCAGTGTGGCGTTTTCAAATGGGTCGTTGGTATGTCTGGCGTGATGTACCTACTAATGTCGTGAGAAGAGTTGCAGTACTTTGGTACTTTGACCGTAAAGAAGAAAAAAACAAATTGGTATACGAAGCGTATAAAGAATATAAACTCAGAAAATTAAAGGAGAAGAACACATGAATGAAATAAAAAAGATGCAAACACCTTGGGATTCAGACAAGATTCTGATGGTGGATATAGGATGCTATGAGCGTGGGTGCGTATGCGTAGCAAACCAGTGGGATGCAAACTATAAAAGCGAGTGCGTACCAATGGTTGAGTATAAAGAATGGGTAGGGTTAAATGGCTCTGACTGGAACGACTTTAACCCATTATTATCAAACGATCCCCACCGAGTTGCAGATTGGGTAGAGAAAATATTAAAGGAACGCAACACATGAATAGAAGATTAACACCAACAACACAACTTAGATGGATAGATAAAAATTTTTATTCTTATGATTCTAACGACAATCAAAATCGAACCATCACAGTTCTTGAGCAGTGGCATCAAAATGAAGTATTGACCGAGACGCATGGTTGGCAACCAGTTGAGGGCGGCGGGTGGAAAGAGGTAAAGAAGGAAAAAACACATGAATGAAGAAGAAACACACGAATGCACGGCTTGCTGTCCGACTTGTTATGCCTGTATATTCGATATGGTAGATCAGCAAAAAGAATGGGTAGGGTTGACTAAAGAAGAAGTAAAAAATGAAATTGAGTTTTTCTTTCGTCATTCTTATGTTGAAGATCCTGATAGATTATTTTTATTTGCTCAAACAATACAAGATAAATTAAAGGAAAAGAATGGTTTATGATTTTAGAAAAAGGATTAAATCGTTTTAAAGATTCTGAAATACAGGAAGATACATATAACCAAACCAAAGCCAAGCTTCAGATTGAAGAGTATTTAAGAGTTGATATTGAGACGATGCCCATGATGAGCATTTGGGATTGGGAAATATACAAAGATGGATATCTTGTAGCAATTGGTGAGTACAGGCGAAGGTTTTGTAAGTTCGGTACATTTAAAGATTTTCAATTTAGCAAAAAGAAATTCTTGACAATGAAAGAGAAGGGTAAGGCGGATGGTGTTTATGCTTATATGTTTGTAGAGTTTGATGATTTGTTTTTATACTTTAATATCAAAGGCGAACCCGAAACAAAGATTATGCGTAGAAACCATGAGGTACGAACAGAAGAATGTGTATGTATTCCGAATCAGGATTTTAGATATTTAAGTCAAATAGAAATATAAAGCCAAGCTAGGGGCTATGTCCTAGTAGCGGAGAATTAAATGTTACAATTGAGAGAGTATCAGAGTGCCACACTTGAGGCACTTCGGCAGGGTTTTGCCCAAGGGCATAGGAAGCAGATCCTTTACGCACCCACAGGCGCAGGGAAAACAGAGATGGCAATTGCCTTACTCGATGCCACAAAGAAAAAGATGAACAAGGCAGCCATGATCCTAGACAGGATTGTGTTGTGTAATCAAACAAGCACTAGGCTGGATAAATACAAGATAGACCACGGGGTAATGCAATCAGGTCATTGGCGGTATCGTCCTTACGAACGCATACAAGTATGTTCAGCCCAGACTTTAGAGCGCAGAAAAGATATACCTGAACTACAACTTCTCATCGTTGACGAGGCGCATCAGACGAGAGATCAAACAGTTGAGTTCATCAAAAACAATCCAGATGTCAAAGTTATCGGACTAACGGCTACACCTTTTACCAAAGGGTTGGGCAAGATTTACGACAATGTAATATCCACAGTTACAACCAAGCAACTTGTTAACGATAAGGTTCTTGTGCCACTCAAAGTCTACATAGCCAAAGAGATTGATATGGAAGGGGCTAAGAAAGTAGCGGGTGAATGGTCACAGGCAGAGACAACAACAAGAGGCATGAAGATCACAGGCGATATTGTGGCGGAATGGATTAAGAAAACCCACGAGATATTTGGTGGCCCAAAGAAAACAGTTGTATTTTGTGCAGGAGTGGAGCACGGCAATGATTTGGCACGGAAGTTTGCGGAGCAGGGCTATAACTTTGTGTCTATCAGTTACAGGGATAAAGACGAGTTCAAAGAAGAGGTGATTAAAGACTTCTCAAAGCCCGATACAGGCATCCACGGATTGATAGCTACTGACATACTAACTAAAGGGTTTGATTGCTCTGATGTGCTTATAGGCGTGTCGGCAAGACCTTTTTCCAAGTCATTATCTTCACACATACAACAGATGGGTCGGGTGATGCGTGGTCACGAGGGAAAAGACTTTGCATTGTGGCTAGATCATTCGGGTAATTACATACGATTCAGGGAAGATTGGGAAGATGTATATCAAAATGGTGTGCATGAACTAGATGATGGCAAGGAAAAGACTAGGAAAGAGCCAACCAAAGAACACAAAGAAGGTAGCAAGTGTCCTAAATGTGGGGCGCTTTGGACAGGCGGAGACACTTGTCACAGTTGTGGCTATGTAAAAGAGAAAAAGAATAAAGTTTCATCGGTGGCAGGAGAAATGGAAGAGCTGAATGGCACGATGGGCGGTACATCCAAGCAGGACTTCTGGTACATGATGCAGTATTACAAGCGGTATCACGGATGGTCGGACGGGCGCATGGCGCACACATACAGGGAGAAGTTTGGTGTATGGCCCAAAGGTTTAGACACATCAAGGGCGATAGAACCCAACGGAGAAGTTAAGAAATTCGTAGATAAGAAGCTCAGAGCGTACATCTATTCAATCAAGAAAGGTGCACGATGAGATATTTATCAGTTTGTTCGGGCATTGAGGCAGCCACAGTCGCATGGCACGGATTGGGATGGCAACCAGTAGCGTATAGCGAGATCGAGAAGTTCCCAAGTCAGGTGCTCTCACATCATTATCCAAACACACCCAACATGGGTGACATGACAAACTATAAGGAGTGGAATCTTGGAACAATTAACCTTTTGGTCGGTGGAACACCTTGCCAATCTTTTTCCGTTGCTGGTCTCAGAAGAGGATTGGAAGACCCACGAGGCAACCTCGCACTTGTCTATTGCGGAATTCTTGACAAGTTTAGACCCAAGTGGTTCGTATGGGAAAACGTGCCAGGTGTCCTCAGTTCAAACGGTGGACGGGACTTTGGTTCCTTCCTCGGGGCGGTGGCGCAACTCGGGTATGGGTTCGCATATAGAGTGCTTGACGCTCAATACTTCGGAGTTCCCCAAAGACGTAAGCGTGTCTTCGTTGTCGGATGTTTTGGAGATTGGGTCAGTGCATCCAAGGTTCTTTTTGAGTCCGAAAGCTTGTCAAGGAATCCTCCGCCGAGCAGAGAAGCGAGGAAAGTCACTCCCACACTCTCTGCTTCAGGCACTGGAGTCAGTCGTGTCGGATTCAATTGCGAAGACGAATGGTTCGTCCCAGTAAGCAAAGTCTATGAGAATCATCCAACGGATAGCCGTATCAAAGAGGTCGGCATCAGTCCAACTGTAACGAGCAGATGGGGAACAGGTGGTAACAATGTGCCACTTGTTCAATCAGTTGGATGTGACACATACAATGGAATAATAACAGGTCAAACTGCTTGTACGATGACCGCAGATATGGCGGGGCCTACTCATAGTGGGCCTAAAGTTTTGGTTCAAGCCTATTCAATCAGAGAGGATGCTAAAGCCAATACATTTAGTGCCACGCCACTCGAAGTCACTCCTGCTTTACAAGCTCTCAGACCATCGGTTCAGTCACATCATGCACAGACTTTCATCGCACAATCCTTAGCGGTTCGTAGATTATCGCCTTTGGAATGTGAACGATTGCAGGGCTTCCCTGATGGCTACACAGATATCAAAGAGAAGACGGCTGATGCGCCAAGGTACAAGGCACTCGGCAATAGTATGGCAGTACCAGTAATGAAATGGATAGGAGAAAGAATCAATGGACTTTGTTAATTTTGCAAGAGCGCACGGCATACTAATCGACACTACTCCGCCACTAGGGGTATGGACTCGGTATCCTACTGAAGATCACCCAAGGAAAAAGAATGGAGCAGTCAAGTTCATGGGCAACTATGGTCTGGTTCAAAACCATGCAACTCAAACTGATGTGTCACTTTGGAAGCCAGAATCAACAGTCGGAATCAATTTGACACAACTCGCTAAGGAAGCAAGGAACGCTAGAGAAAAGTCACTACACCAGCAGAAACAGTCGGCACAAAAGGCGGCTTGGATTCTCAACCAATGCGAATCGTTGCGGCATCCATATCTAAAGGCGAAGGGATTTGAGGACGAAGAAGCAAATGTGTGGGTGAAAGAAGGCAAAAGAATTCTTGTAATCCCGATGCGAATTGATGGAGCACTTGTCGGTTGCCAACTTGTAGACGAAGAGGGTGGTAAAAAGTTTCTATTCGGACAACGCACGGCTAATGCTTCTTTCATCTTTGATAACAAGGGTCAGAACATCTTATGCGAAGGCTACGCAACAGCACTAAGTATTCGAGAGGTTTTAAAATCATTTAAGTATCGCTACAAAATCTATGTCTGCTTTTCCGCCACTAATCTAGTAAAAGTAGCCAAGGATTTGGCGAAGGGATTTGTGGTTGCGGACAACGATGAGTCGGGCACAGGCGAAAAAATAGCCAAAGAGACAGGATTTCCATATTGGATATCTGAAACACTTGGCTATGACTTCAACGATGAGCATCAAAAAAACGGCACATTTAAAAGTGGCACATCGTTACTCAGATCATTGAACTTGAAGTGAATGAACTACATTATTCACATACAGATTCTTTTCTTCTGATAGGGAGGTGGCAAGGAGGTAATTTAAAGCCTCCATGCCAACTCGTCTGACATTTACATCGTCACCAATGAAATCAGAACTAGCCGTCACTACATCATCATCCTGCGAGACAATGTAGATTACGAATATGGATTTATTCTTGATTGGTGGAATGAATTTCATCGTGATTGATCGTTATAGACAATGGTAATCCTGTGGTATTTTCACTCGGCTCAAGGGTAAATGTAACAGATTTGAATACTTCCAACCCTTTTAATATCTCAAACCATTGCCCAAACCCTTTCGGGTCTAGGGCAAAAGTTCTCAACCAAGTGTCCAGCATGATTGAATATTTGGTCATATCAGGTTCTTTTCTTTCACTTCCCTGAGCAACTCTTCATCCAAATGCGTTGAATATTTTTGAAAGTTCCAATCAATCAAGCGATCAATCATTTGTGCCCTCGTCAATTTCTGCTCGGCAACTTCATCAATTTGCATAACTGTCCAATCGCCAATCATTGCAGAATCAATTGATCCGTAATCAATCGCTTCCTCGTTGCTATCAAATATTCCCAAAGCCCTAAAGCCGTCAACTGGATTGCCTGTCATTACTGTGTATTTCATTCTTCAACCTCCAATTCGTCCATCATCATTTGTTCTGATATTGCAAAAGCTTCGTCAATATCTTTGGGGATATTTTTCAACACCCATTCTGAGGTCGCTTCTTCAATTGTGTAATGATCGTCTGATATTCCGTCCTCACTCGTGTAATAAAATGAGCCACAAAACATCATTCCACATTCGTAGTATTGAGCATCTATTTCAAACCCAAGCTCAGCCATGCGCTTGTAAAAATCAATGGGTGGCGACCAAGCAGTATCAAAACTACATTCAATCTTGTTCTCACTAATACGATTGATGATGTAATCCTGACCTCCTGAATCCCACTTCGTCCCCCAATGAGCCAAGTTCCACTCATACCAAGAGGGATAGCCATAATGTTTAATATTTAATTGTTTTTTAAGCTCTTGAAGCTCCATGAAATATTCTGGATTCACTTTCCACAAGTTATCGTCAGAATCCAAAGCAATCGGGCGAGGCACAAATTCGTTAAAAAATTTTTCCTCATTAAATGCTGCAATTGCCCTATCAATCATTTTTGAATCTTTGTGACTTAAAACTAAGTCGTTGTTACACCAATTTGGCATTTTGTTTCTCCTTAAATTACATTGTTAAAACTGATTCCATTGAGGTACATTTCTTCCTCAATGTATTTCTTTAAAAGATTTTTGACAAATCCGTCACTAAAAAAATGTCCTGCAAATCCTCCGTCCGTCACTCCTAATTTTTCCTGTATCACTTCACAAGCTGAATTAAGCGCATCTTCGGCAAGATCATCAACAAACTTTTGTTCTGCAATGAACACTTCTCTTTCTTTAAATAATGGGTCTTTCATTTTGTATCCTCCTTTAATAATGGTAAAAGTTTCCGCCACAACTCCGCAAATTCCTGCATCAGTTTTGAGCCGTCCTCATGCTTGTGCTGATCGCTGAATTCATAGAGCATTTCTGTCAATATCTGTTTTTGTGTTTGGTTTAGTTTCATTTTTTTCCTTTCATTTGCTAAGTTGTTCTGAATCACCTATCACCCAAGAGGCTAGGCACTCCTCCCAATCCTCATCGAATATCGAAATAATGCCCTTTTCATCGCTTCCGATCTCATGTCCAAGGTTGTTATTGGTAATCAACATGATTAACTTTTTTCCCTCGAATAAAAATTCCTGACCCCATCCTGTACAGTTTCCGCCTGTGTTCCAAATCTCAAAGCCGTACGATCTTGGAATGTCCTCGGTGCTTTTGTGATCCATGTGGTAATAAAATCGTCCGCATGATGAACTCAAAGGGTCTTCAATCTGAACACCATCGAACACAAAATAAAATTTGCCTGAATCAGTTTTTAAAAGTGTTTTCATTTTCTAGCCTCCAATCTGCCTTGCTCAATCATTCGTCTTGCTTCGTCTCTGTCCTCGATCCTTTCGGCTTCGATCATTTTGCGGAGGACATCGCCCCCGATCTTGTTCTTTTCGTATTTGTATCCTGCTTCAAAATATTCGTGTTCTGTGTGCTTCATGCTTCCTCCGTAACCTTTTGGCAAGATTCACAAGCTTGTGATTCGTAAAGGTCTGTGTAATTTTCCATTTCTTGATATGTATCAAAATCGTGTTCCTCTCCGCACTCGGGGCAAGAGTAACTCCATTGCACATCAAACCCAATCGAGCAATAGACACAACCAACCCAATCCTCAGAAGCCACCCAAACATTTCCCGAATATTCGTTTATTCCTGCTTGGGTGTATTTGTCGATTTGCAACCCTGCTTTTCTGATTGCTTGGATGCAATCTGTAAGCCTGTCCAAATCTGCACCTTGAAATTGTTCAAATAAGTTTTGCATTTTTATCCTTTGGCGAAAAAGTAGAAAATAACAGGGAAAGCGAAAACGGCAACCATGCCAACGGCAAGAAGCCCATCATCAATCAATTCACCGATGCGTGATCGTCTCTCGTGTGCTTGGCGAAGCTCTGTCATGTCCAAATCAAAGCGATCAGACACAGAAAACAAGGCAAGGTGATACGGAAATCCGTCTTTCATTTTCTTGTCAACAAGATTGAGGGCAATGCGTGGGATGTACATTTTTAGTCCTTTTGAATACTTTAGATTGAATATTGTGGTGCTTTAATTTCGATCTTGTAGCCCAATTCCTTGATAGTTTTCAAAGAATCGTTTGTGAGCGTTTTTGTTCGTGCCAATTGGGCGAACAGTTTTGACACTTGGCAAACAGGATGAAATACTTGTGCTCCGTATTGGTCTTTAACTTCGATCAGAATTGATTGGTTCATTTTGTTTCCTTTTTTGTTGTAGGCAAATGCCTCAATAAACCACTCGGGCGAATGGTTTATTAAAGTCTCCTCAAGCTTTAAATAAATTCAATTCCTCGGGTGACATGAAACGCTGAAACAGATCAGAGAATGACTCCTCCAACCTTTTGGCATTGTTCAAGTCTGCATAGTAGTAAGCTTGTGCAATAGCGATTGCAAAGCTTCCTGCGTTTGCTCTCTCCATGCGATTCGCTGATCGTCTGAACGCATCACATTTTTTGTTTTGAAGTAGTTGTTCGTCTGTCATGTTTATTGCTCCTGAATGAATTGTTCTAAGTGAATGATTTTTTCTCTAAGTTTTTTAATCTTGTTTTCTCCGTTTGGTTTTAGTTCCTTTGCTCCTGTCTTTGAATTGATGTAGGTAAATTTTGGGCTAGTTTTGGTTGAGTCGATTTGATCGTGTATCTCTTGAATCTCCTTGTAGGCTTGTTGTTCCGTCATGGTGCTCCCTTTGGTTGTTGATATTGATGCAATACATTGCTTGTGTTTTCATATTGCATAGCGTTATTATCGGGTCTTTGGTTGATTTGTAAATACTTTATGGCGATGATATTTTTCTACCAATTTGCAGCAATTGATAGTTTTTTTTAATTCTCCTCTGTGGGGGCTTGATGTTCGGGCTTTGTTCCTGTAAGATCCGCCCTTATTAGCGAAGCGAAACGGCTCAATCATGACAAGAGAATCAGTAAGAGAAACACTAAAAGAAAATCCCTTTGTAGATGTCTTAGGAGGTCTAGGAAAAGGCTTGACCCCAAAACAAAAACGCTTTGCAGAAGAAATAGCGAAAGGAGAGAAGGGATCTCATGCCTACCGAAAAGCATATAACACCAAAGCAAAGGCATCAACTGTGGCAAACAACGCTTACCAACTCAAGAACCGCACAGACATCCAAGCGACAATAGATGCCATCGAACGAGCTAATGAGGTCATGAAATACCAAACGGCTGAAGGGCTTCGCTCATTGGCAATCAGTTCTCTGGTTGAAGTCATCACGAACCCCGATACATCTCCTGCCGTGCGTGTGCAATGTGCCAAGACAATCGGCACGATGACAGAAGTATCGCTCTTCACCCACCGAACAGAATCAAAGGTGATCCACTCATCAGAAGACATCAAGGCAAAGATCCTCAAAGAGATCGGCTCATTGATGAACACCAATGCAGAAGATGTCATCGCAAGAGATGCATCGTCACTACTGTCCGAGCTAACCCAAACCACAGAAGAAAACAATCCCGAGCTAGAAGGCGAGGCATCGGAAAACTTTCCCTGCGCTGGGCAACCCCACCCCACCCCGACCCCCCCAAATTCAGACAAAAGTCCCCCAGCTTCACAGCATACTATTCCACTCCCTCAATCACCATCCATAGAGGATGACCCCCTTGGTATTAAATCAGCATAGCCAAAAAAAATATATAAAAAAAATGCAGGACTTTAGGACTGAGGAGCAAAACGATGGATCAAGTTAGTAAGTATTTAATATTAATGGAGCGCAAAAGAAAGCGTTTAATTAGAACTATTTTAGGGGGTCACACTAAACGTTGTGCGTCACCCCCCACGAAAGTATTAAATACTAAAATGATTGCAAGCAAAAAGGATCTAAATTACGAAGAGTGTTTAGAACTTAAGATGACAAAGAACCAAGCAAACGTATTTATATTTATTGATGAGTATTGGAAAAAGTATGGATATGGCCCGACAGTTCGGGAGGTGATGGAGTACAGGAATAGTAGGAGTTTGGGGAGTACGCATGAAATAATAGAGCGGCTGATAAAGCTTGGCGTATTGAAGAAAATGAAGGGGATGGAGAGGAGTGTCAGGCCAGTGTATATAAACTTTAGGAAATTAGATGTCGCAGATTGAAGAGTTGTTGTCTAAGTTGCCTGTGAATGAGCAGGAGAAATTTTTAAAGCAGATGACGCAGTATAAGGAAGCGTTGACGAGGGAGAAGTGTCAGGCTAATTTTTTAGAGTATGTAAAATTTATGTGGCCTGGGTTTGTGCACGGAAGACACCACGCTGTGATGGCTAAGAAATTTGAGGAGGTTGTACATGGCAATCTTAAACGTCTTATTATCAATATGGCTCCTCGGCATACTAAGTCTGAGTTTGCAAGCTATCTTTTGCCGTCTTGGTTCTTGGGGAATTATCCTGATAAGAAAGTTATACAGTCTAGTAACACGGCGGACTTGGCGGTGGGGTTTGGTCGTAAGGTTAGGAATCTTGTTGATAGCGAGCAGTACGATTCTATATTCCCTGGCATAGCACTTGCGGCGGATAGTAAGGCCGCGGGTAAGTGGAATACCAATGCTCAGGGTGAATATATAGCGATTGGCGTGGGCGGTACGATGACGGGTAAGGGTGCGGACTTGATGATCATTGATGACCCTCACTCGGAACAGGAGGCGAGATTAGCCCAGGGTGATCCAACTGTTTTTGATTCCGTGTTTGAATGGTATACGTCTGGGCCAAGGCAGCGTTTACAACCAGGGGGAAGGATAGTAATTGTGATGACCCGTTGGTCGGATAAAGATTTGACGGGAAAGATATTAAGAAATGCGGCGGGGGAGGATTGGGAGGTAATTGAGTTACCTGCGATTATGCCGTCAGGTAATCCGCTATGGCCTGAGTTTTGGCCGCTCAAAGAATTGATGTCGGTCAAGGAAGAGATTGGTGTTTATAAATGGAACGCCCAGTATCAGCAGCAGCCGACTGGTGAAGAGGGTGCGATTATTAAGCGGGAGTCGTGGAAGAGATGGAAGAGTGAGATGCCGCCTCCTTGTGATTTTATTATTCAGAGTTGGGATACGGCGTTTACAAAATCTGAGCGGGCGGACTATTCTGCGTGTACGACTTGGGGTGTGTTTAGTTTAAATGAAGATCCGACCGATAAGCATATTATTCTCCTTGATGCGTATAGAGATAAATTGGAATTTCCTGCACTAAAGAAAGCGGCGCTAGAGGGATATAAAGAATGGCAACCTGATGCGTTTATTGTTGAGGCTAAAGCGGCTGGTGCGCCACTGGTGTTTGAATTAAGGTCTATGGGAATACCTGTATCGGAGTACACTCCTACTCGTGGCAATGATAAATTTGTACGTTTAAATAGCGTGGCTGATTTATTTAATTCAGGAAAAGTGTGGGCGCCTGATAAGAGATGGGCTGATGATTTGATTGAAGAGATGGCACGGTTTCCAAATGCGGAACATGATGACTATGTAGATAGCTCAAGTCAGGCGTTGATCAGGTTTAGGCAGGGTGGGTTCTTAAGACTTCCAAGCGATGAGGAAGATGAACCTAAATATTTCAGACGCAAGAAAGCGTATTACTAGGAGTGAATATGAAGCGTAGAAGTTTTTTACAGACAATTGGTGCGGGCGCAATCACACTGGCTGCGCCAGTTGTTTATTCTGAATGGAGCGGCCCTACTTGCGCAAGAAGTTTGACTGAATGGATGGAGTCAAAATTTTATTGTGTCATGGGTGAACCCACGGCATTTATGGACTTGCCAAGGCATGATGCAAATAAGTTTTTTACAGATGCTTCATTGAAGGCTTTAGATTCTGCTGGAGATGCGCAGGTAATTAGAATTTCATACGACACCTTGGCTTATGCGGTAGAAGGATATACAGCCAAAGAAGCCGAAGCAATGCTGGCAAAAAATTTCTATGAAGGTTTTAAAGAGCTAGATGAAAACGATAGAAAACAAATCGTATGGAGAGTTAAACCTCAATTTGCATCCGACTACGTTCGTGAATGGGGAGATACATATTTAACTTCTGAGCAATTGGAAGATAGATCTTATAGCGACATAAAAACAGATAATTTGGAAATACCAGAAGGTGTTCAATATGATTTCAACACTAACAGTTATAAGTATGTAAAAAAATCTTATTATCTTCACAAGATGAGAATGAGATTGGCTATGCCAGAAGTAAATTTTGAAAAAATAAACGCTTATAAATTAGAGGGCGAGCAGCCTACAAGGATTTAATATGTTAGATAAAGCATTGTATTCAAATGTACCTCAACTCAATACGGTTGAGCCTGATATAGAAATTGAAGTAGAAGATCCAGAAGATGTGAAGGTTGGCATTGGTGGAATTGAAATTGATCTAATGCCACACCATGAACTGTCGAATGACTTTGATGCAAACTTGGCTGAAGAGATGGATGAGGGTGAACTCCAATCTTTGGCGGGCAAGTTGATAGAAGAAGTGGATGAGGATGTCCATTCCCGCAAGGACTGGGCTGAAACATATGTCAAAGGTCTTGAAGTATTGGGGATGAAATATGAAGAAAGAACGGAACCTTGGAACGGCGCTTGTGGTGTATTTAGCACGGTGCTCACAGAAGCTGCCATTCGTTTCCAAGCAGAAACGATTACTGAAACGTTTCCTGCGGCTGGCCCAGTAAAGACGGAAATTATGGGGGCGATAGATCGCCTCAAGATGGAAGCGTCCATGCGGGTTCAAAACCACATGAACTATTATCTGGTAGAGAAGATGCCAGAGTATCGACCAGAGCATGAAAGGCTTTTGCTTAATCTAGGATTGATTGGATCTGCGTTTAAGAAAGTTTATCCAGACTTAAATTTGGGTAGACCTGTATCTATGTATGTAGGCGCAGAAGATTTGATCATGCCGTATGGGTCAAGTGGGGTGATGCACTGCGAGCGGGTCACTCATTTGATGAGAAAGACCAAAAACGAAATCCATAAACTACAAGTTGCTGGGTTTTACAGGGATATAGAGCTGGGTGAACCCATGCATATACCCACGGATATCGAAAAGAAGAAGGCGGATGAGTCTGGATACTCTATAACGGATGACGATAGATACCACTTGGCTGAAATTCATGTGGATTGTGTCATGCCAGGGGATGAGGATGAGGATGAAATACCAAAACCTTATGTGATTACGATAGAAAGAGGGTCAAGAAAGGTACTTTCTATCCGTAGAAACTGGGAAAAGGGCGATAAAAAGTTCCTTAAGCGTCAGCATTTCATCCAATATACCTACATTCCTGGGTTTGGAGCGTACGGATTTGGTTTAATTCACCTGATTGGTGGTTATGCCAGGGCTGGAACGATGATTATTCGCCAATTGGTGGACGCAGGATCACTTGCTAACTTACCTGGCGGTCTAAAAGCCAGAGGTTTGCGTGTAAAAGGGGACGATACACCAATTGCACCAGGGGAATTTAGGGATGTAGACGTTCCTGGCGGGTCAATCAAAGACAACATCATGACTTTGCCGTACAAAGAGCCAAGTCAAGTGTTGGCTTCGCTACTTGCTACGATTACTGACGAGGCAAGGAAGCTTGGATCAATTGCTGACATGAATATCAGCGATATGTCAGCCAATGCTCCAGTAGGAACTACGCTTGCTCTCTTAGAGAGACAGCTTAAGACCATGAGTGCGGTACAAGCCAGGGTTCATTACTCTATGAAGCAGGAATTCAAACTGCTCAAGCCAATGATCCGTGACTTTGCACCAGAAGATTATGAATATGATCCAGAGAAGGCGGATAAAAGCGCAAAGCAAAGCGATTATGATTTGGTTGAAGTCATACCCGTCAGTGATCCTAACAGTTCTACGATGGCGCAAAGGCTTATGCAGTACCAAGCTGCAATGCAGATGGCACAGCAAGCGCCCCAAATTTATAATCTTCCCAAGTTACATAGACAGATGTTAGATGTAATTGGAATACCGAACGCCGAGGACATTGTTCCAACTGAAGACGATCAAAAACCAAGAGATCCAATCTCAGAGAACATGGCTTTCTTAAAAGGAAAACCTACCAAAGCGTTTATGTATCAAGATCACGATGCGCATATTGCGGTTCACCAAGCGATGATGCAAGATCCTTTGCTTCAGGCGCAGGTTGGTCAAAGTCCTATGGGACAACAGATGCAGTCCGCAATCATGGCGCATATATCTGAACACTTGGCTTTCCAATATAGGAATAAGATTCAACAACAACTTGGTGCTATGTTGCCAGAGCCAGATGTTGATATGCCTAAAGAGTTGGAAGTGCAGATATCTCAGCTCACTGCACAAGCGGCGCAACAGGTTCTTGCACAAAGCAAAGGACAGGCGGCACAACAACAAGCAGCCCAACAAGCTCAAGATCCTTTGGTACAAATGCAACAGAAAGAATTGCAGATTGCACAAATGGATGCACAGACCAGAGCGCAAAAAGTCCAGGGTGATTTACAAATCAAACAGGCTGAGTTGCAGATTAAAGCACAACAAGCACAACAAAAAGCTGGGCCTAATCCTGCGATTGAAGAGCACGCAAAGATTGCTGAGACACAACAAAATCTTCAGACTGCGGCGCAACAACATGAGCAAAGCTTAACTCAGCAAGAGCAACAGCATCAACTTAACTTAAGGATGTTGCAGCAAAAACATGAGCAGAGTTTGGCTGAGCAACAACAGATGGCTCGCATGAGAGCGTCTCAAGAAATGCAGCGTATGCAAATTGCGGCAGATTCCGCCAAGCAGATGGATGAGATTCGTAAACGTCAAGCAGAGCAACAGGCTAAACAACCTAAGAAGCCTGAACCAAAGAAAGGTGAATGATGGAAGCAAAAATACTTGAACATCTATTGGTAAAGATCAAGCAGATTGAAGACCAATATGCAGTTGCATTGTCTGGCAAAAGTGCCAGGGACTATGCCGAGTATTCTGAAATGTGTGGTGTTTTCAAGGGCTTGTCCCTTTGCAAAGGCGAGATAGACACCATGATGAGACGTTTCAAGGAAGACGAAGACAACGAATAACGAAGTGAACCGATATGGCGGGGGCGTATCGGTAAGCTATTTTGTAGCCCCCTGCGGAGGAAAATTATGGACTTTAATGTTCAAGCCGTAGACTTGTCTGGCATTCTTAATAAGAAAGCGGAGGACAAAGCTACTCAACTTCCCGAACCTAAAACGTTTCATTTGCTGACGGTATTGCCTGAAGTGGATGAGAAGTTTGAAGGAGAAGGAGAGTTAGTTAAATCATCACAGACCATGCACTTTGAAGAGGTACTGACACCAGTATTATTCGTAGTGAAGATGGGGCCTGATGCATACAAAGATGCAACCAGATTCCCATCTGGGCCATCATGCAAAGTCGGTGACTTTGTTATTGTCCGTCCCAATACTGGTACACGGATCAAGATACACGGCAAAGAATTTCGCTTGATCAAAGACGATCAAGTTGAGGCTACCGTGCAAGACCCCCGTGGTATTCAAAGAGCAGCATAAGGAAAAACTATGTCAACAGAAAAAAGAACATTTCAATTTCCTGATGAGGTGGATAGCAAGGTCGAAGTGGAGGAGACTCCAGAACTTGAGATCATTGACGATACACCTGAACCAGATCGTGGTCGCAAGCCCGCAGACGAACCGCCCAAAGAATTTTCTGATGATGAGTTGGAAACATACAACGAATCAGTCAAGAAAAGAATTAAACATTTCACCAAGGGATATCACGATGAACGCCGTGCAAAAGAAGCGGCTTATCGTGAACGTGAGGAAGCTTTAAAGCTGGCTCAGTCCGTTGTTGAAGAAAACAAAAAGCTCAAAGGTTCATTGAATCAAGGGCAAACTGCTCTCTTAGAACAAGCCAAAAAGGTTGTGGACAATGAGATCCAAACTGCCAAAAATAAGTACAAAGCTGCTTATGAGACGGGGGATGCAGAGGCTTTGGCTGAGGCACAAAGTGAACTAACTGCCGTTACGATTAAGGCAGAAAGGTTACATAATTTTAAGCCTACCCCTTTACAAGAGGAAAAGAATGAGGTACAAACGCAGGTAACGCAACCAGCGCAGCTAGACCGAAAGGCGGAGGCCTGGAAAGATAAGAATCCTTGGTTCGGCTCAGATCGGCGCATGACCAGTTATGCGCTTGCCATACACGAGGAACTCACGCAAGATGAGCGCTTAAATCCATCGAGCGAAGAGTATTACCGAAGAATTGATTCCGAAATGCGTACTAGGTTTCCAGATGCTTTTGATAGCGATACTGAAGTGGATGCATCTCCTCCACCCAAGAAGTCGATAGTAGCACCTGCGTCTAGGAGTACAGCGTCTAAAAAAATCGTACTAACCCAGAGTCAGGTAAATATCGCCAAGCGGCTTGGTGTCTCATTAGAGGACTATGCCCGTCAGGTTGCTAAAGAAAGAAAAGGAGCTTAATCATGTCAGAACAAAATCGTAAACCAAGAGAAGTAGAAACTCGTGCAGCTTTCCAACGTCCAGATGCATGGAGGCCACCTGAGCAGTTACCAATGCCTGATCCACGACCAGGTTGGGAACACAGGTACATCCGCATCAGTATGGTTGGTCAAGCAGATCCTAAGAATATTTCTATGAGACTTCGTGAAGGTTATGAGCCTTGCAAGTCTGAAGATTATCCTGAGTTAATGATGCATGAAGTTCAAGATGGACGATTTAAAGGTGGCATTGAAGTCGGTGGATTATTGCTTTGCAGAATCCCTGCTGAGTTTGTTAAGCAAGCGCAGGAATACTACGCTAACCAAAACAAAGCTCAAATGGAATCTGTTGACAATACTTTCATGCGCAATAGTGATCCAAGGATGCCTCTGTTTAAAGACAGACGTTCCGAGGTGACATTCGGTAAAAGTTAATTTTTTGGAGATTTAAATGGCATATCCAACAATTCCCGCACCATACGGGTTTAAGCCAGTAAGTCTTATTGGTGGACAATTTTATGCAGCATCGACAAGACAATTGCCGATTCAGTATAACTTTGGAACCAATATTTACTTTGGCGATATGGTTGCAATTACCCGTGGCTATGTAACTCGTGTAACAATGACTACAGGCGCATCAGCAACAACTGGTGGAGCAGGTTACGGTCAAGTCGGTATCTTCGTGGGTTGTACATTCACAGATCCAGTATCTAAACAAAAACGTTTCAGTCAATATTGGCCCGCCAATACATTGGCTGGTGACGCATTTGCTTACGTTACTGATGATCCAGATGTCCTCTTTAAAGCAGTTGCTACCACAAGTACAACTAGCATTACAGTAGGTTCAATCTCTACACCTATGATTGGTTTGAACTTCTATGGTTCAGACTACTCAGGTTCTACAGCAGCGGTTGGTGGAAACATTAATACTGGCGATTCATATAACGGTATTGCCGTAACAAGCACACCATCATATGCAACAACCAGCACATTCCCATTCCGTTTGGTTGACCTAGTTCGTGATACAGCTACTGCTACAACTGCTACTTTAACAAGCGGCGGCGGCGGTACATCACTTGTTACCAGCGCATTACCAGTGGCTTTGCCTATTGGTACAGAAGTTGGTTACTTAGCAGCTAACGGTCAATACATTGGAACAGGTTCTTTTGTAGCTACCGCAGCAGCGGCTGGTGCAACTGCCGTTACTATTAACGCACAGGCAGCAACAGTTGTTTCTCCCGCAGGTACATCCTCTACAGGTATTACCATCCCAGCAAACAGTACATTAGTATTTACTCAGTACCCAGAAGGACTCTTTAAGATGAACTTTGGTTTGAATTCTTACTACAATGCTACTGGTACTCAAACCGCTTAATTAAGGAGCAATTAAATGGCTATTTCAAGAGCACAACTATTGAAGGAATTGCTTCCTGGATTAAACGCATTGTTTGGTTTAGAGTATGCAAGATACGGAGAAGAGCACAAAGAGATCTATGAAACAGAAACCTCTGAGCGTTCTTTTGAAGAGGAAACAAAACTGTCTGGTTTCTCAGCAGCACCAGTCAAAGCCGAGGGCACAGCCATCAGCTACGACAATGCGCAAGAGGCATGGACAACTCGCTATAACCATGAGACTATTGCTCTTGGATTCGCAATCACCGAAGAGGCGATTGAGGATAACTTGTACGACAGCTTGTCTGCTCGCTACACCAAGGGTCTTGCCCGTGCTATGGCATACACAAAGCAGGTAAAAGCTGCTGCTCCACTTAATAACGGATTTAACTCCGCTTATGTTGGTGGTGACGGTGTATCTTTGTTTAACTCTTCACACCCATTGGTTAACGGTGGAACAAACTCCAACGCACCATCTACACCTGCTGACCTGAACGAAACAGCGCTTGAAAACGCAGTTATTCAGATCGCAGCTTGGACAGATGAGCGTGGTCTTTTGATCGCCGCTAAGCCCAAGAAGTTGATTGTTCCACCTGCACTACAGTTCGTTGCAACTCGCTTGCTCGAAACTAAATTGCGTGTTGGTACAAACAACAACGACATTAACGCTATCGAGAACAATGGTTCTATCCCAGAAGGATACACAATCAATCACTTCTTGACAGCGCCTAATGCTTGGTTCTTGTTAACCGATGTACCTAACGGTATGAAACACTTCGAGCGTACACCCCTGCAAAATTCAATGGACGGAGATTTTGATACAGGGAACGTACGTTACAAATCAAGAGAGCGTTACTCTTTTGGTTGGTCAGATCCACTAGGAATCTACGGTACATATTGATCTTTTGATCAGTAAAAAAAGGGGGCTTCGGCTCCCTTTTTTGTTGACAATTTATTTATTTGATGTATTATCTATGCATCTGGGAATTCAACCTTGTTGCCACTGGCCCAGCAGACGATGCAACGATTAACAAGGTATCTTTTGCATAAGGAAACTTATAATGGCACGTTCCACCTTTGAAGGCCCAATCCTATCGGGCGATAACCGTTTTGGCGCACAACGTAACGTTGGCCCAGTTTTACTATCACAATCTTGCCTATTAGACTTTTCCAACACTACTGTTGGTACTGCTGGATACGGTGGAGCATCTGGTATATTTGTTACATCTAACACATTACCTAACTCACAAGCTACTATTTACACACCACAAGCTGGTGCATTTGTAAATACAGGCCCAACAGCGGCAACGGCTCCAACTGCTGATGCATCTGGTACAAACTATCGTGGCGCAGTATTCTTACTGCCTTACCAGTCTTACATCCAAAATATCTTTATTGATAACATTGTTCAGCCTACAGACGGTACTCACGCAGTAACATCTATTCAGCCATACATTGCAAACAACTTTGTAACAACTGGTGGAACATATGCTACTGTTGCAGCCATTACAGGTTCAAGCATTGGTCGTTCAACAGCAACATTTACTGCTGCTCAGTACGCTAATGCACAGTCTACATTGCAAGATGTACAGAACTTACAACCTGGTCAGCAACCTACATGGTTCTCACAAGTGGTTGTTAACTTGGCTATGACTGTATCAAGTTTGACTTCTGTTAATGCTGGTAAATTAAACATCATTATTCAGTATGTACAGAATGACCCATCAGTTAACGTTGGTAACGCAACTACCTACCCATACGGTAACTACGACTAATCAGTAGGGGCTACGGCCCCTTTCTTTGGCTTAATTAGGGGTTTATATGGGTTTGTCATTACGCAATTATTTCTTTTCTAAATCAGGCAATGTCAATAGTAATTCTATTGGTTTTGCAAATCAGGGTGTGCAAACTCCTACGATGGATTGGGAAGGTATTGATGGATCAGCGCAGTTCATTGCGCCCCAACGTTTGCGTGACGTTGTTGGTAAGTTAAAAATATCTCAATCTCAAAACATCTATGATGCTGACTTTGAATACGGCGTTCAACCACTGCGTTGGGAAAATGTTATTCAAAACGTATCAGGTCAAGCCTATATAGTTCAGAACCCTGGTCTTGGCGGCGTATCAATGAACATTGGTGGAGGTAATACTCCAGGCGATATTACGATTCGTCAAAGCCGTCCTTACCATAGATACCAGCCAGGTAAAACTTTTTACATGGCATCTAACGTTAACTTTGGTACTTCTGTAACTGGACAGTATCAGCGTGTAGGTATTTTTGATGATTCCAATGGCATATTCTTTATGCAGTATGGAACACCAACGCCAACCAATCCATATGCAATGAACGTAGTAGTTCGTTCTGACTCTGGTGGTTTACCAGTAGATACTGTTTTTTCAGCAGATACATGGAACGGCAACAAACAAATCCGTGATGCATTGGACTGGACTAAGGTTCAAATGATATGGATGGAATACGCATGGTACGGAGCTGGTGCTTTGCGTTGGGGTGTGGTTCTTAATGGCGAGCCTTATATCCTCCACCAAATTGGCGCAGGTAATGGCGCATATACAGGTAGTTCACAAACTACTCCTTGGAGCCGTACAGGTAACTTGCCAGTACGCTATGAGCAAAGAGATACAGGTAGTGCAGTAGCTTCATTAATGACTCACTATGGTGTGTCAGTATTGATTGAAGGATCAATTGATAAACAGCGTGGATTTACCTATTCATATGGTAATAATGCTAAGACTCAAAACCGTACAGTTCCCGCATCTTCTGTTCGTTATCCTGCAATGTCATTCAGGATGAGAGCAGTTGGATCTGATATTTTTGATCAGACCAATGCGGCTTGTACTGGTGGATCACCACAGACATTAACAATCAGTGCGGCAACTCCTGCCATATCTTCTGTAGTTGGTCAGCCCAATAGCGGACAAGCTTTGGTTACATTTGCATCTGCTCATGGCTATGCAGTGACTAACCCAGCCAATGCTAACAACCCAGCTCAGTATGTAACTCTTAGTTCATTTACTCAAGTTGCTACATCAACATCCACTAATTATTCAATCTCTAATGCGGCAGTAGCTTTGGCAAATTATTCTTTCCAAAGTAGCACTAGCGTAAGTGGTGCATCTGGTACTAATCAATTCTTAGTATCAAACGCAATAAGCGCATCTACAGGTCAGCCAAACTTGTTGGCGGTTGGACAAGTTGTTAATGGTACTGGTGTTGCTACAGGAACAACAATTTCTGCTGTAACTTACTACGGAACCGTAAGTAATCCAGGTGATGGCTTAAGTGTTGTATATCCAACAACTGCTATCGTTACTTTAAGTGCAAACTTATCTACACAAGCGGCAGGTACATATTCTATTTATGCACCAGCATCATCTACATTGTTGACAACAACAGCCGTAGCGAGTGGAGCATTCCAACCAGGTATGACACTGAGTGGAACTGGTGTAACTTCTGGTACGACAATTACAGCTCAATTGACAGCGTTTAATGCATCTGTTGTTGCTCCTACATTTGCTAGTGGCGGTGCAGCAGGTCAAAATACTATTGTGCTCAGCGCAGGTACAAGCATTTCAGCAGGTCAATATGTAACTGGAACAGGCGTTCCTCCTGGAACTATTGTTGAATCTATTGCTACTGCGACAGTTACTTTAAGTAATAACTTAACAGTTCAAGCCGCAGGTACTTATACATTCTATTCAATGGCAGCCAGCCAAGCTTATGCAAGCGGTGGCGCAGTTGGTTCTAGCGTGGTTGTATTGGCCGCAGGAACAAACTTTGCAGTAGGTCAAATATTTACAGGAATTGGAGTTCCAAATAGCACAATTATTACTGTGATTAACGGATCTACAATTACTTTAAACAAGGCATTTACTGTACAAGCTTCAGGACAATATTCAGCTCAAGCTCCAGCGGCCAATGGTGTTTATCAATTAAGCACAAACCAAGGTACTGTATCTGGAACTGTAACTGGAACAACAACATATGCGGCGCAGACTTGGTTGATTCAGCAAGTTCCAACAACCACAACAATGGTTTTACCAATTCAATTGGTAAGCGGTGCAACACTGACATCTACTCCTACGGCTACATATTGGGCCGCGAATCAATGGGTTGGTAAGTTTGTTTACTATCAGGCTAGTCTGCCATCCATCAGTGCGATTGCTGCGGCTACAAGCTCAACCATTGCTGGTTTGACTCAATACTCTGCTGTGATTACTTTTGCTTCTGCTCACGGGTTAAAGCAAGGTGATGTAATTATTATTTCTGGATCAAGCCCAACTACTTATAACGGTATTTGGTCTGTTTCTATTCCAGCAACTAATCCAACAACAACTGCATCAATTACATTCGGTACTACTACTCCTGGTTCTTATGTGTCTGGCGCATCGGCAGTATCTCCATATACAGGACGTATTACATCTAATACAACAAGTGCAATTACATTTGGTGATGTAGTAACTGGACAACCTTTAGCTAATGCTCCTGCATCTGGAAACAGCTATCAGATTGGATTGATTGATCGTGGTCAATTGCTACCTGCAACACTACTGTTAAATTCATCTGCAACTTGTTTGGTTGAGTTGATTTCTAGTACACCTACTAATCAGTTGTCATTGCAAAATGCAAGCTTTGTTGCTTTGAATACGTTGGGTTCATATAACTCATTTGCAGAACAAGATTTAAGTGCAATTCAATGTACTGGTGGCGAGGTTGTATATGCATTCTCAACTCCTCCTAATGGTTTGCAACAGCTTGATTTGGGTAACTTCTTTCCTGTATTAACAAACGTAAGAGGTAACGTAGCTGACATTTTGACGGTTGCGGTTACATCTTCTGCGGGTGCTACGGTTCAAGTGAACGTAGTTGCTCAAGAGGCAATGGCGTAATGAGCGGGGCTTGGACTCGTAAAGAAGGCAAGAATCCCAGTGGTGGATTAAATGCCAAAGGGCGAGCCAGTCTCAAGGCAGAGGGGCATAACATTAAGCCTCCTCAGCCTGAAGGCGGATCACGCAAGAAATCATTTTGTGCCCGCATGGAAGGAATGAAGAGGGAGCTAACTGGATCTGAAACAGCAAAAGATCCAGATAGCCGCATCAATAAAAGCCTAAGAAAGTGGAAGTGTTAACATGGATGCGATGGTTGTATGGAATGCTATATTGTCTTTAGTCATAGGGATAATTGGTTTCTTTGTAAAAGACAAACTTGCAGAAGTCAAAAGAATTGATATTCTGTTGAACAAAACCAGAGAGGAGATTGCTCGTGAATATGTCACCAATGCAGAAGTTAATCGAATTACAGACCACATTGACCAACGCTTTAACAAGCTTGAAGAAAAAATTGATCTCCTTATTCGTCAAAGAGGCTGACAAGGATGCCAAGTAGTAGTAAGAAACAACATGACTTTATGGAAGCAATAGCCCATAATAAGGCTTTTGCAAAGAAGGTGCACGTTCCACAATCCGTGGGTCGTGATTTTGCGGAAGCCGATAAAGGCAAACATTTTAAAAGAGGTGGTGATATGGCAATGAATCCTAAAGCGGCTATGGCAATGTCCGCATTAATGAAAGCAAGTAGAAATCGTCCAAAGCCTATGGCAGCTCCTGCTCCTGTGGCTGCTCCAGGTGGTATGCCTCCTGGCGCTATGGGTGCTCCTGGAATGGCACATGGTGGTTTGACAAAGACTCACCATAAGCATTTAGCTCATCACCATTTGGCGATGGCTGAGCACCATATGCATATGCATAAGGGCGGTGAGATGCATGAGCCACATACAAAAGACATGGGCGAAAAGGCTTTGAAACACGGCGGTAAAGCTAAGCATCATTATGCTAAAGGCGGTCATGTTCCTGGTCAATACCCATTGGGTGAAAAGATGGAAAAAGTTAAAGCTGGTGGAAACAAAGGACACGGCGAACACTCTATCCAAGAACGTGGACATACTCGTGCTCTTCAGGAAAAGATGAAGGGTAATACAGTAGGTGACGGCCCAATCGTTAATGCTAAAAAGCATGGCGGTAAGATTCATCATAAGAAATAAGGATTTATTATGAAACACGAACATCACGAACACCACACAGAACATAAACACATGGTTCACCATTTAAAGGAGCATGAAGCCAATGGTCACGTTCATCACCATCACCACTATGGTCATCATGCTGCTGGTCATGTAAAGCATCACGAAGTTGTTGAGCATTTACATAAGCATCAGGAAAGCATGTGCCACGGCGGTAAAGCTTAAGGATTTATCATGGCTGAAAAATGGATTCAACACGCAATCAAAAGAGCTGGTGCATTGCATGAGCAGTTGGGCGTACCAAAAGGTGAAAAGATTCCAGCCAAGAAACTTGCTAAAGCAGCTAAGAAACCTGGCAAGCTAGGTCAAAGAGCACGTTTAGCAGAAACCTTAAAGGGGATGCACAAATGATGGCAAGTCGTGGTATGGGGGATATGAATCCCTCAAAGATGCCCAAAGGAAAGATGAAGAAACGCCGTGACAATACTGACTTTGAGCAGTATAAGAAGGGCGGAATGGCTAATCATCCTGGACTTTATGCCAACATCCATGCAAAGCAGGAGAGGATAGCAGAGGGTTCTGGCGAGCATATGCGCAAGCCAGGATCTAAAGGTGCTCCATCAAAAGCAGACTTTATTAAATCCGCTAAAACGAGGAAAAAGAAATGATTCAAATTAGCAAAGAAGATGCGGCTTTTATTCTTAATGAATTGAACCAAAGAGCACAACATCAGATTAATTCTTGGGGCGCTATTAGCGAAGATTTGCAAGGAGTTATCAATGACTTGGATGCACAGATTTACCCAGTTCAAGATGCGATTGAAGAAGCTCCGCAGGAGGCGGTAGCAGCATTTATGGATGATGTGCCACATGAACAATTTGATGAAGATACTGAAACAAATAGCTCCGTGGATGATAGTGTTGATAATACTGTTGTTGCCGTGGCTTCTGACGAATCTGTTGCAGATACCTCTGTCGAATCAGCCTCACCTGCTGTAGAACAGCCTAGTGCATAATGTCTATCAATGCTGGAACTACTACAGGCACGACAGCCTTTGACCTTGACTTCGCTGAAATAGCAGAGGAGGCTTGGGAGAGGGCTGGTCGTGAAATGCGTTCTGGCTATGATTTGCGCACTGCTCGCAGATCAATGAACCTGATGACCATCGAGTGGCAGAATCGTGGCATCAATATGTGGACAATAGACCAGGGTGTGATTACCATGCAACAGGGTCTAAACACTTATCCACTGCCAACAGATACGATTGATTTGTTAGATCATGTGGTTCGTACAAATGCAAATAGCACAACCAACCAAGCTGATCTGACTATTACCCGTATCAGTGTTTCTACCTATGCGACTATTCCTAACAAGCTTACTCAATCTCGTCCTATCCAGGTTTGGGTACAAAGGATGTCGGGAGAAACCGCTTTCACAACGATTCAAACGGCGGCAGCAGTAGCGGCAACCGACACCACAATAACGCTTTCTAGCACCGTAGGATTGGCTGCAAATGGCTATATCCAATTAGGTTCTGTAAGCGGTGAAGTTATTTATTATTCATACATTTCTGGTAACACTTTACAAAATTGCTTTAGGGCACAAAACAATACCACGGCACAGTCGTATGTAATAGGTGCTGCGGTCTATGTTCCTAAACTACCAGCGATAACAGTATGGCCAACACCAGACGGAACTACTACATATACCTTTGCATATTGGCGTTTACGGCGTGTGCAGGATGCGGGCGCAGGGCCGAATGTCCAAGATATGAACTTCAGATTCTTGCCAGCCGTAGCTGCGGGATTGGCGTACCACATTTCAATGAAAGTCCCAGAATTGATGCCTCGTATCCAAATGCTCAAGCAAGCTTATGATGAGCAGTTTGACATAGCTGCGGGCGAGGACAGGGAGAAGGCGGCAATTAGGTTTGTGCCTAGACAACAGTTTATTGGATCAGGTAGTCCGTAATGGGTAATCGTTTCGCTTCTGGCAAGTACAGTATTGCCCAGTGCGATAGGTGTGGCTTTAGGTACAAATTAAAACAGTTAAAGTTTGAAGTCATCAAGACCAAGCTTTATCAACTTAAAGTGTGTCCTGAGTGCTGGGATCCAGATCATCCACAACTTCAATTGGGTATGTACCCAGTTGATGATCCACAGGCAGTTCGTCAGCCAAGAACAGATACGACATATGTAACGTCAGGATTAGATTCTTTAGGATTTCCGTCAGGCGGTTCTAGGGATACGCAGTGGGGTTGGAACCCTATTGGTGGGTCACAAGAGTTTTACGGTCAGTTCAATCCTCCGCTACTCACACCCAACAATTTAGTTACCACAACTGCGGTCGGTACAGTTACAATTTCTATATCTTAAAGGAGCTAAAAATGGCTAAGCATGATGACATTAAAGAAGATAAAAAGCTAATCAAAAAAGCTTTTGGTATGCATGATAAACAAGAACACAAAGGCGAGAAAACTGATCTGAGCAAACTCAAAAAGGGTGGCAAGATTAAGAAGTACGCCAAAGGCGGATTAGCTGGTGTTAGTCAAGACAGCATGAAAGCCGAAGGACGTAATCTAGCAAGAGCTGGTTATCAGCGTGGAGGCTAATATGAAAGCAAAGAAATTTCCTGTTGACAAGAAAGACAGTCCAGCAATTGTTAAAGCCAAGGGTATTACCAATGGCTATGCTGATGAGTATGCAAAACCCCATACTATGAAGAACAAGCCAGTGACTACCAGAAGTATTGATTCTGATAGTGACTTGCCTGATCACATTGGCTTGGAAGTAAAGATGCCTACTCGCAAGAACTGGACTCCTTTGAATGGAACTGTATCCATTGGCAACAACCATGAGGTTAAAACTTCTGGTGAGAAGATGCGTGGTGCTGGTGCTGCTGAGCGTGGCATTATGTCCAGAGGCCCGCTTGCATGAACTATAGTCAGCTCGTCAACGAAGTCAATTCGTATTTGGAATATACATTTCCTACGGTTGACATGAATACGTTTATTACGCAAACGGAGCAAAGGGTTTTCAACTCTATTTTGTTTCCGTCTTTGCGTAAGAATGTGACGGGCAATGTGACTGCTGGTAATGCATACTTGTCTTGCCCCAATGATTTTTTAGCTCCTTATTCATTGGCGGTATTTTCAAGTGTGACAACTACTGGCACTGGATCAGTCAGCACAAATACCATTACTGTTGCATCCAACACAGGTATATTTGCGGGACAAAGTGTAAGCGGTACAAACATTGGTAATCAATGTGTAGTGCTTAGTGTAAGTGGCACTACGATTACTTTATCTCAGAATAACATTGGTGCAGTATCTGGAAACATTGTTTTCCAAACGGATTACTTATATCTATTGAATAAAGATGTAAACTTTATTCGTGAGTGCTATCCGACTTCGAGCTATCAAAATAAACCAAAGCACTATGCGTTATTTGGCCCTCAGAGTTCAGCACCTTTGTATCTTAGCTTTATGCTTGGGCCGACTCCTGATCAAGCATATTCAACTGAGTTACATTATTTTTATTACCCTGACAGTATTATTCAGGCTCAAATTACTGCGTTGGGTTCTATTACTTCTGGAGGATCAGGATATGTCTCTGGAACTTATTACAACGTACCTTTTAGTGGCGGTACTGGTACTTACGCTTATGGATCGGTTGTTGTTACGGCTGGTGTAGTAACGTCTGTTACTTTAACTTCAGGCGGTACAGGATATGTGGTTGGGGATTCTTTGACCATATCTAATACATATCTTGGCGGAACAGGTTTAGGATTTACTGTACCCGTATCTACGATCACAAGCGCAACAGGACAGTCCTGGCTTGGTAATAATTTTGATTCAGTCCTTTTGTATGGATGTTTGGTAGAAGCCTACACATATCAAAAGGGCGATAAGGATTTAATTGCCTTTTACGATAATAAGTACAAGGAAGCATTGGCTATTGCAAAACGCCTGGGAGATGGATTGGAGCGACAAGACGCTTACCGTTCTGGGCAAACTAGGATTCAACCCGTACCATGAGTATAGTTCAAGGACAAACGACAAGCTTTAAATACCAGCTCTACACGGGCGGGGTATTTAACTTGTCTACAGATTCTATATACATGGCTTTGTATAACGGTAATGCCAATCTTAATTTATCTACAACGGCTTATTCCAGTACCAATGAAATCATTGGGACGGGATATACGGCTGGCGGTAAATTAATGACGGGCATTGCTTTTAACTACGATGCAGTTAACAGTATTGCATATATCAATTGGAATAATGTGGTTTGGAGTCCTGCTGCTTTTACCGCCAGGTGTGCTTTGGTCTATGATGCTACGGCAAGTAACGCATCTATTTGTGTGATTGATTTTGGTTCAAATAAGACCTGTTCAAACACATTTACAGTTACAATGCCAAGTAATAGTTCGTCAACTGCATTGATTAGGAGTTCATAATGTTTGTTACATGGACACCAGTTACCAATAGTCAAACTCCAAATTGGACGCAGATTCCTAATTCACAGACTCCTGCGTGGACGCAGATTCCTACCTCTTAGGAAATTAGATGACTATTAATTACACAACACTACTCGGCTTAGCATTACCAGTCACAGGTACTGAATCAGGTACTTGGGGTGATGACGTATCGCTTGGTATTACTCAGTATGTAGATGCCGCTCTTGCGGGCACGAACAATATCACCAATGATTCAGACATTACTTTAACCATTACTAATGGTAGTAGCTCTGGATCTAATATTGTTGCTTCGCCCAATTCAACGACTGCGCAGTATATGCAATTACTCTGCACAGGCGCACGGACGGCAAACAGGAATATCAATGCTCCCAATTCATCTAAGATGTACATTGTTAACAATGCTACAACGGGTGGATATTCAATTACGCTTCGTGGAACAACTGGCCCGACAACGGGTGTAACAGTTATCAACGGAGAGAAGTGCGTTGTTTACTGGAGCACAGTAGCCAATGACTTTATCAAGATTACTTCTTCTGTTGTTTCAAACTTAACAGGTATTTTGCCTTTAGCTAACGGCGGCACTAATGCTAACTTAACGGCAAGCAACGGCGGTATAGTTTATTCAAACGCCAGTCAGATGCAGATTCTTTCTGGCACTGCTACGGCGAACCAGATCATTCTTTCAGGATCAAGCACTACCCCATCTTGGAGTACGGCTACATATCCTGCGACTACAACAATCAATCAGTTGTTGTATTCATCTGCATCTAATACGATTACAGGTCTTGCTACTGTAGCCGCTGCGGTTTTAACAACAGTATCTAGCGTACCTACATGGGCGAATCAGCTTAGCTTAGCCCTTGGTGGAACGAACGCAAACTTAACCGCATCTGCTGGAGCAATTGCTTATTCAGGCGCATCAGCCCTGGCATTGAATACGGCAGGTACTTCAGGTCAAGCTCTGCTATCAGGCGGAACAGGTGCTCCTACATTTGGTACTTTAGGTCTTACCTATGGTGGAACTAATGCCACGTTGACCGCAAGTAATGGTGGTATTGTTTACTCTACCGCTAGTGCTTTGGGTATATTGTCTGGAACTGCTACGGCGGGACAGTTGCTTGCATCAGGTTCAAGCACAACTCCTGCCTGGACAACATCTACATTCCCTACGTCAACGGTAGCTATCAACTCGCTTTTGTATGCATCTTCTGCTAATACATGGGCGGCATTGGCTACGGCTAACTCCTCAGTATTGACAACCAATTCAAGCGGTGTACCCACATGGGCTACTCTTGCAAGTATTGGAGTTACATCCATTTCATTTGGAACCACAGGACTTACGCCTAACACGGCTACTGGTGGTGCAATTACTGTAGCGGGTACATTGATTACTTCAAACGGCGGTACAGGTTTAACTACTTATACGGCTGGTGATATCACTTACTATGCGACAGGTACTGCGTTATCCAAGCTTGGTATTGGTACTTCAGGCTACTTATTAACATCAACTGGCAGTGCTCCGCAGTGGACTCAAACCCTCGGTGTTGCGAACGGTGGTACAGGTTTAAATACTTTGGCTACAGGATCTTTGGTTTACGGAGCTGGAACCAGTGCGTTCAGTACGTTGGCTATAGGTACTGCGGGTCAGATTTTGACAGTTAATCCAGGAGCTACTGCGCCCCAATGGACAAGCCTTACAAGCGTAGCGGTAAGTTCAATCAGCTTTGGTACAACAGGATTAACGCCGTCTACTGCCACGAACGGAGCTGTGACTGTTGCTGGAACACTAGCATTAGCAAGCGGAGGTACTGGCGCAACTACGGTATCTGGGGCACAATCAAATCTTCAAGTCGATCCCGCAGGAACGGCGGTCGCTTTAGCCATTGCATTAGGATAAAAAAATGAGTAATGTATTTACACGCTATGTTCAGAAAAATGTGGGAACTTCTGCGGTTACTCTTGTTACCGCATCTGCCGTAACGCAAACCACAGTTATCGGGGCAACAATCTGTAACACCACATCTAGCCCGATCACGGCTTCTTTGTTTGTAAACTCATCGTTTACAGCAACAGGTGCGACAAGCGGTGCATCCACAACACTAACTATTACTGCGGTATCAAGTGGCTTGATCGTACCTAACCAGGTCATCACAGGCACAGGTATATCGGGTACAGTAACGATTGTGAATCAGTTAACCTCTACAGGTACTGCGGCAGCTACGATTGCTTTCTCAAGCGGTGGCGCATCAGGTGCAAATACAGTTACCTTGGCTAACGTAACGGGCGTACAGATTGGACAATTGGTATCAGGTACTAACCTACCAACTGCATCTACAGTATTGGCAATTAATACAACTACCAATACAGTAACGTTATCTAATAACTTTACGGGTCAGGCATCTGGTAACTATAGTTTCTACGCAATTGGCGGAGTAGGAACATACACCATGTCTTCTGCTCAGACTATATCTAGCACAACAATTACAAGCAACACCAGTTATTACATTGTTTCTTCTGCGACTGTTCCAGTAGGCGGAGCATTGGCTTTGTTTGGCGGAGACGGTAAATTGGTGTTAAATACAAACGATTCAGTTCAGGCGGCAATGGGTACTGCGACCTCCGCAGATGTGATACTGTCAGTTTTACAAATTTCATAATATGAGTTACGTTGGCAATACTGTTCAGAACCAAGGCTTTACACCTGCTGTAGACTTCTTCAGCGGGAATGGATCAACTACGGCATTTACTCTGTCACGCCCAGTGGCATCGGTATATCAGATGCTTGTTAACGTAGCTAACGTAGATCAAAACCCTGGGTCAGCGTATACAGTATCTGGTAGTACGATTACATTTAGTTCTGCCCCGCCTTCAGGCACAAACAATATTTGGGTTGAGTACACATCCCTTATCACACAGATCATTGCTCCTAGTCCTGGCACTGTGGGTACAAGTCAGTTGGCATCATCTACTGGCTCAGGTTCTGTGGTATTAGGGACAAGCCCGACCATAACTTCACCGACTATCAGCGGCGGTACGATTAGTAACTTAGCGGGTAACTTAACTTTTGCATCTGGTACTAATGGAATAGTATTTAACAATAGTAGTGCTCTTACAAATAGTACGCTTAATGACTATGAGACAGGGACTTGGACACCTACTTTAACCGCAGGTACTGGAAGTTTTACTTTGTCAACAACTTCTGGAAGTTACACCAAAATAGGTAATATGGTAACTGTAAATATGCTTATTAATTTTGCATCTACTTCAAGTGCCTCTAATGTAACTATTACAAACCTTCCTTTTTCTCAAGCAAGCGGAAATAATTCTTCTGGAATATTAAGAGAAAATGCGATTACAGGATATTTTTGGGGATTAAGTGCAGGATCAGGAACTTCTATTATTTTTTGGAGGTACGACAATAGCAATACTCTTCCTTCTGGAACTCCACACTTTACTGGTTCATTTACATACGTTGCAACATTTTAAGGAGTCACAATGACACTCGCATCACGCACAACAATTGACAAAACAGAAGTTTTAGAAGACGGGTCTATCCAGGTACGTCAAGCAGAGATCATCACCAAAGACGGTGTTGAGATTGCAAGAAACTTTAGCCGTTGGGTTAGACACCCAGGGGATACTGCGGCGGCAACAGATCCCGCACCCGTACCTGCAATCAGTGCGGCAGTATGGACAACAGAAGTAGTAGCCGCATATCAAGCCGCATTAGCCGCACAGAAACAACCAGGACAATAATATGCCAATCAGTGTCATTGACTCAACAGGTTTAGCCAGTCCGCTTACGGGGCTTAATAATCCCACGGTCGTTGGGAATATGACGTTTAACACAAGTGGATCGGGTGTTATATTTACAAATACTACATCTGGCGTATTAACAAATTCTACACTTAATGATTATGAAACAGGGACTTGGACACCTACTGATGCAAGCGGAGCAGGATTAACATTAACAAATAATTATGCGCATTACACAAAAGTAGGAAATTTAGTAACTGTTACTGCATATATAACATGGCCTTCAACAGTAAATACTGCCGCACCTAGTGTTGGAGGGTTGCCTTTTTCAGGTGTAAATAACGGGTATGCAACTGGAATTGTGAGTACAAATATGAATAATTCAATAATTTGCTTAACAAGATATCAACCTACTGGAACAACTTTTTATGTAAATCCTGCGGCAGGAAATGGAAGTCTTGGCAACAATAATCTTTCAACTGCTTATATTATTTTTACTATGACGTATCAAGCATCATTCTAAGGACACACCGTGTATATAGGAAACCCCGTCTACCAAGTTGCATTTTTAACTGATACATTCAGTGGCGATGCAAGCACGACCGCATTCACAATGTCGGTGGCTCCTGCTAATACATCAAGTGTACTTGTAGCTATTAGTGGTGTAGTACAAGACCCAAGTACATATTCAGTCAATGGTAAGACACTGACCTTTACCGCCGCACCGCCATCGGCAACAGGCAACATATCGGCTAGATACTTAGGTATACCCGCATCCAATGTAACAACAACGGCGTACAGGACGGTAACAGAATTTACTGCCACGGCGAGCCAAACCACATTCACACCACCATCTTATACAGTTGGATTTATCAGCGTATACAGAAACGGTGTAAGATTGGGATCAGCAGACTACACGGCATCTAACGGTACGACAGTAGTTCTAACCAATGCGGCTACGGCAGGTGATCTGGTAACTACAGAATCATTCCTGGTTAGCTCTGTGCTTAACGCTATACCGAATACTGCGGGGTCAATTAGCTCAAATAACATTCCAAGTGGTATTACATTAAATAGCCCCGTTATTATTGGATCAGTTCCGCAGATAACAGTTTATACATCTAGTTCTGGTACATACACAGTGCCCACTAACGCTCGTTATTTGTATATAAAAATGGTTGGCGGTGGCGGTGGCGGAGCAGGGGGGGGCACTTCTCCAGGTAATGGCGGAAATGGTGGAACAACTACTTTTGGTTCTTCACTATTAACTTGTACCGGAGGTACTGGCGGTGTACCTGGAAACAATTTAAACACCGCTTCAGGAGGAACAGCTACGATTAACTCTCCAGCAACAGGTTTAGCAATTTCAGGCGCTCAAGGCGGAAACTATGTTGCGGGAAATTATGCTTTAGGTGGGGCTGGAGGAAGTAGCCCATTTGGAGGGTCTGGCGCTCTTAGTCAAGGCGGTCAAAATGGTTTTGCAGCTGCTTCTAATTCAGGTTCTGGTGGTTCTGGTGGCTCATAT
>Ga0208389_1000170_pt1 | contig 35948 bp, 57 predicted proteins | sample CryBogCBH12Aug09_FD_184625 | JGI IMG/M metagenome (GOLD analysis project Ga0208389, IMG submission 184625) | Freshwater microbial communities from Crystal Bog, Wisconsin, USA - CBH12Aug09 (SPAdes) (version 2) | ecosystem: Environmental > Aquatic > Freshwater > Lake | place: Crystal Bog... | reverse complement strand
CAAGCCTATGTGCGTGTAAATACTAATTCTAATGGTGCGCCTGTTGCCAATGGCGGTTTAGATTATCAAGTAGCGGTGTTAGCTTTAGAAAACTACAATCAAATTGGCTTAAAGACACTTAACGGCCCCTGGCCTAAAGCACTTTACTATAATCCTAACGCTGAATCAGGTAACGTATTTGTATGGCCTAACCCAGCGCAAGGTGAGATGCACATGTTTTCATCTACCATCTTTAGTAACTATAGTTCACTAAACGATGTTGTAGTATTGCCACAAGGTTACACATTAGCTCTTAGATGGAATTTAGCTGAACGTTTAATGCCTATGTTCGGCAAAGCTAATCCAACGCAAATAGCAATGATCCAAAAGTTTGCTAACGAAGCTAAAGCCACAATCAAACGTAATAATATGCAACCTATTGCAGCAGCAAGCTACCCTGACTCTATGTTGGTTGGTCGAAGTCGTGACGCTGGCTGGATCTTGTCGGGGGGCTTCTTCCGATAGATTGAAACATTAATACTAAATGGTGTATAATTATGGCATGGACAAATACTATACATATATACACAAAAAACCCGATGGCTCAATATTTTATGTTGGCAAGGGAATTGGTAACAGAGCGTATTCAAAACGTAGAAATAATTATTGGAAAAGAATAGTTGCTAAATACGGATATGAAATTGAAATTGTTGCATATTGGGAAAATGAAAAAGAAGCATTTGAACATGAAAAATTGTTAATAGCTAAATACAAAAAATTAGGATGTGAATTAGCTAATTTAACTGATGGTGGTGAAGGAGCTTCGGGATATAAGCATACTGAATCGCATAAAATTAAAATGACGGGCAACAATTATGGTGCGTCATCATGGGGAATGACATTTAAAGGTAAAAAACATTCTGAAGAATCTAAAGCTAAAATGTCGTACAATAGAATGGGAAATACCAATAAATTAGGAACTAAAATTTCCGAAGAAGCAAAAGAAAAAATAAGGCAAGCAAGATTAGGTAAACCTGTTATAGCTAGACGAGTATTAAGCCCTGAATATGTATTAAAAATTAGGGCATCTCTTGGATACAGAAATATTGCTAAACTTGCTCGTGAATATGGTGTAGGTGAATCCACTATTCGAAGAATTAAGAATGGTGAAGCATACAAGGATGTGTAATGGCAGATTTTGGATTTGTAGGGCCTAGTTACAGCGCACCTTCCATCTATCAAGACGATCAGGAATGCGTAAACTGGCGACCAGAAGTTGATCCATTAAAACAACCTGGCTCTCGTGGTGTGGTTGCTTTATATCCTACACCTGGACTTACTTCACAAATCGTATTTCAAAATAAAGATGAAGTTCGTGGCATGAGAACGCTATCAGGTGATCAATATATGGTTGCTGTAGTTGGTGCTTATGTTTATGTATTAACTTCTGATTTTGTGCCTACTATGGTAGGGCAACTTAATACTTCTACAGGTATTGTTGGTATTACAGATAATGGATTAAATGTTTATATTGTAGACGGTGAAAATCGTTATACATGGCGCATATCTAATCCTGCTAGTGCTGTATTTAATGGGTCTATCTCTGGCACTACTTTAACTGTCAATTTAGTTAAAAGCGGAACTATTGGAATCAATCAATCTGTATTTGGTGTGGGTTTATCTGCTGAAACTGTTATTACCGCTTTGGGCACAGGCACAGGCGGTGTTGGTACTTATACAGTCAATGTATCTCAAACAGACCCAACAGAAATTATGAATTCAGCTTCTGTTGCTGCAACATTAACAGGTTCTATTTCGGGTACGATTTTAACTGTTACTGCAGTTACAGGCACTTTATATCCAGGCCAAACTATTCAAGGTGCAACAGTAGCATCAGGAACGATTATAACGGCTTTAGGAAGCGGAACTGTATTAAGTGAAACCATCGCTACTGCTGGTACTAATTATGCGGTTAATGACACCGTAACGGTGCTTGGTGGGGTATATGGTAATACGCCAGCTACTTATGTAGTAACAAGCGTTAGTACTGGTGGTGTAGTAACAGGTCTTACAATGACTAATGCAGGTCAATATTCATCCGTTCCAACTAACCCAGCTTCTACATCATCAAATGGTAATGGTACGGGATTAACATTAACTTTAACAACAGGCACTGGTGCTGGTGGCACAGGAACTTACGTTTTAAGCAAATCTCAAACGGTTAGTTCTGAAACAATGTATGCACTTAATTTTAGTGTTATTCCATCAAATGATGGTGAGTTTCAAGGCGGAAGTTCAGTAGATATTGTTGATAACTATTTTGTTTATAATAATCCTGGTACGCAAGAATGGGCAGCATCAAATCCTCTTTCACCTATTACTTATCAATTAAGTTTTGCAAGTAAAGATGGTTCACCTGATAATTTAGTAACAATTATTGTTGATCATCGTGAAGTTTATTTGATGGGTGAAACTTCATCAGAAGTATGGGTGGATGTAGGTACGTTTCCATTCCCTTTTCAACGTATTCCAGGCACTAATACGCAACATGGTATTTCAGCTAAATTTTCTGTATCACGTTTAGGCAATTCTTTTGCTTTCTTATCACGCAATAATCGTGGTCAAGCACAAATTATGCAAATGAATGGCTATATTCCTCAACGCATATCTACTCATGCCGTAGAAAATACTTTAGTCAATAATTATGTTGAGGATGCAATTGCTTGGACTTATCAACAAGAAGGCCACGAAGTATATGTTATTTCATTTCCTACATTAGATTTGACTTGGGCTTATGACGTAACTACGCAAATGTGGCATAAATGGCTATGGATTGATAACACTAATACCTATCACCGTCATCGTGGTAATTGCTGTGCAGTATTTAATAATTTAGTTTTAGTTGGTGATTGGCAAAATGGTCAAATCTATTCTTTAGACCCTAATAACTATACAGACAATGGCCAAGAGATTCGTAGATTAAGACGTGCGCCACATTTAGTGACTGATTTGCAACGTCAATACTTAGAGGAATTTCAAATTCAATTCCAACCAGGCGTAGGTACAACAGGTGTATCTAGAACCCCTGGTAACTTTATTCAATCGCCTTATATTATTTATGCGGATGCAATTTTAACTATTCCGTTTGATCAAACATTGATTTTAGGTATTAATTCAGAAATTAATACAAATACACCTACAGACAATCCACAAGCCATGTTGCGTTGGTCTAATGATGGTGGTTCTACATGGTCAAATGAACATTGGGTTTCAATTGGTGCAGAAGGTAAATATAACAATCGTGCTATTTGGCGCAGACTTGGCTGGTCAAGAGATCGTGTGTTTGAAGTTGTTGTCACAGATCCTGTAAAAGCAGTTATAGTATCAGCTAATTTAAAAGCATCTGTTGGGGATAACTAATGGCTAACAATGGCTTATATGGTGTCAATCAAACCAACCCTTATCCACAGGCAGAGTTTTTAGATATGAACACTAAAAGACCAACTCGTGCTTGGCAACAGTTCTTTCTTAATTTACTTAATTTTACTAGCTCACCAACAGCAACGACAGGTACTGCCACGCTACCTGCAAAGCCCGTAGGCTTTATAAATATTACTGTTAATGGTCAACCTTACAAAGTGCCATATTACAATGTCTGATAAGGCAATTTCATTAATTTATAATTCTGTTAAAGATAGAACAGAAGTAAGTTTAGAACAATTTGCTAATGCTTTAAAAGATTGGGAATTAATAGAATTAATGCAAGATAATAAATTGTTTGGTGTAGTAATGAAAAAAGAAAATGAACTTCATGTTAGTTTTGATGGAGTTCCAAAGTTTTCAATAAGAAAATATATTAAACAAACAATTGGAAAAGTTATTGATAATTATGGTTTCTCAATAACTTCTGTTACAAAAAGCAATGAAAAAGGGTTAAAATTCTGTAAACGATTTGGTTACGTTCAAATAGGCGAGGATGCAACCAAAATATACATGAAATGCGATAGGTGCAATTATGTTCTCAAGTAAATTTGGTGCTGGTATATTAAAACATCCTGGATATAACGATCCCGTTACCGCTTTAGCTGGCGCAACAATTGGAAGTTCATTGCTTGGTGCTTCTGCATCTGAAGATGCGGCTAGTCAACAAGCACAAACGGCGGCCAATGCACAAGCACAACAGCTTGCAATGTTTAACACGCAAAATGCTCAATTAGCACCACAACGTGCCACAGGTTATAACGCATTAAATCAAATTGGTGCTTTAGGAACAGGTCAATATCAGCAATACGATGCTAATGGTAATCCTATTGGTACAGCTACAGGCTCTGGTTACCTTACACATCAATTTAATAATCAAGATTTAAATGCACAATTAGCACCTAACTATGCTTTTATGTTGGGTCAAGGTCAACAAGCCACACAAAACGCTTCTAATGCTACAGGCGGTTTGGTTGGTGGCAATGCTCTTAAAGCACTGCAAGACTACACACAAAACTATGCTGGTAATGCTTATCAAAACGCATTTACTAATTATCAAACGCAACGTGGCAATATTTATAATACATTAGCTTCACAAGCTGGATTAGGTCAATCAGCACAAAATACATCAGCTACTCTTTCTGGCAATACAGCCAACGCATTATCTAGCCTTGCTACAGGTTCTGCTGCTGCTCAAGCTGCTGGTACAGTAGGAACTGCAAATGCACTAACTGGTGGATTAACAAGTTTAGGTAATCAAAATTATTTAAGTTCATTGTTAGGACAAGGTGGATTTGCTGCTAATTCAACAATACTTCCAGTATCTATGCAAAATACAAGTGTTCCATTTACTGCTAATTGGGGCAATTTGCCGTCAGAATAATAGGGGATAAAAATGGCTGGTGTTTCTAATGTAGATACAAATTTAACTGTTGCACAACCAAATCAAATGTCACTTGGTGACTTGATGACAATGGCTCGTGGCGCACAAGCATATCAACAAGCTGGTGAACTTAATCCGCTTTTAATTCAAGAAGCACAACAAAAAATTAGAAGTGCAACAGCAGAAGCTAACGTTGCAGAAGAAACACAAGCCCCTAAAATTAGCAAAGCTAAAACAGAGGCTGAATCTGCATTAGTTGGATTAAGCAAGGCGCAACTTGAAAATATGTGGACTCACACTACAGGTGTTGTTCAACAAATTCAATTGATGAAAAATGACCCAAATTTAAGTGTTGACTCTATTGTTGGAAAAGCTAAAGAAATTAATGACAATATGAATGGTGATGATAAATCATTAAAACAATCTTTATTAGGGCTTCCTAAAGGAGAAGATGGAAATCCACCAACCAAACTTGAATTGCAATCATGGCTTGCTCAAAAAGAAGCATCTATGTTGTCTACACAAGCACACATTGAAAAAATATATCCAGCACCTACGTTTCAAGATGTTGGCGGTGGTTATCAACCTGTTTCTGGTGCTAATCCATTGCTTACAGGAGTTGCTGCTGGAACACCACAAGGTGAATTAGTAACTAAAGGCCCAGGCCCAACACAAGAATATTCTGCACAACCAGGTGATAAAACAGGATTTAGTGAAGGCTCTAAATATATTGTTGTAAATGGTATTCCTAAACTTACAGGTCAAGGGCCATTAAATACAAATCAACAACTTGAAGTTCAAAAAGATATTGCAGATACTAATTCTAAAGCTCAAGGATCACAAACAAGAATTGGTTTGTATCAAGGTTTAAAAGATTTATCAAGAACTGCATTAGTTGGGCCTGCAGCAGATAAACGTACAATGGCAATTAAAATTGGTAGTTTGTTTGGTGTTCAGCTTGATCCTAAAACTGTTCAATCTATGAATGATAGTGATTTATTTCAAAAAGAAGCTGCAATGCTTGGTCAATTGCCAGGTGGAACTGATGCAGCTAATCTTGTAAATCAAATGGCAAATCCTAATTTTAAAATGATGCCAGAAGCAATTAGAGAAGCTGGTGATTTAGGTATTGCAAGAGAAAAACTTAATTTACTTGGTCAAAAAATTAAAGGTCAATATAGACTTGATGCAAATGGCTATTACAATGCTATGCAGAACTTTAATCAGCTATCAGACCCTAGAGCATATAATTTTTTAGATGATAAACAGAATCAACAAAGAGTAATGCAAAGTTTAGGTTTAGATAATAAAGGCAATCCTTTACCTACAAATAAAAGTGGACTAACTGATGCTCAAGAAGAGTTCAGAAATAAAGTAGAAAAACTTTATAAACTTCGTAAGCAATTTGAACAATAGGATAAATCATGGTTGATGCAGTTAATTGGAGTAGTTTAGTTCCAGGCTATAACGATCCTAGTATTGTTCAAACGGGAAATGGCGCACAAGTTAATGCGCCTGTTGTCACTGTTACACCTGAAGCAAACGACTTTAAAAATTTAGATCCAAAACTTGTAGACGCTTTTACTAAAGCTGATGATGCTTGGTATCAAAAAACAGGAAATCATTTGCCTGTAACAAGTGCAGCTAGAACACGAGAACAGCAAAAAGATTTATTTAATCGTTATAAAAAAGGCGATAAAAATGTTTATATGCCTATTAATCCTGATGATCACCCAGAAAAAGATATGTTTCACACAAATGCTGTGGACATTGATCAATCAGTTCCAACAGACTTTTTGCAACAATATGGCCTTACAAGACCATTAGGAAAAGTTGATCCTGTTCATACAACATTAATTGGCGAAACTAAACAAACTCCCGTTAATCCATCTACTACATCAGAAAGTGGAATTGATTGGGCTGGTTTAGCTAGTGCACCACCGCAAGTTAATCAAGTTTCACCACAATTAAAACAATTAGGAATTACTACTCCTATTGATACCGGTGGCACAGCAGCGTTTGTAGAAGGTTTAAAAACAGGGCTAATGGGCACAGGTGTAGGTGCAATGCAATTAGGTTCTAATTTATTTGGGAATCAAAATGCTGCATCACAATTAACAGGTCAATGGGCTAATCAATTAGAAGCTGCAAATCAACCTTATGCACAAGCACACCCTGGTGCTAATTTAATGGGTAGAATTGTTGGGGCAACACCATTTGCTGCTGCACCTATTGGTGAAATTGAAGCTGGCGCAAGTATTCCTGCCATAATGAAACAAGGATTTACTGGTGGCGCATTTGCTGGTGCAATAGGCGATGTTAAAGATGCACAAAATGCAAGTGATTATTGGACTAAAAAATTAGGTCAAACTTTTGAAGGTGCATTGGTTGGATCTGCATTAGCTCCTGCTTCTTATGGCGCATCCTATTTACTTGGTTCATCATTAAATGCTGGGGTTAATGCAGTTAATTGGATTAAAAATAAATTAGGCCCTGAAATTACACCATCATCTAATATTTCTATTCCTGCGGTTGAAGCAGCAGAAAAAGGTGGATTATCAACAGATGCTCAAAAAGTAATTGCTGAGGCACCACAACAAGTTCAACAAAAAGTTATTCAAGATGTAAGAGAAGGAAGACAATTAGATGAACCTGCAATTGTGCTTCATTCTAAAGATCAAGCATTGCCACAGCCTTTAGGTTTAACACCAGGGCAATCTACAGGTAATCCATATATTATTGGTCAAGAATATAATAACAGCGTAAAAAATGGATTTCAGCAAATACAATCCAAACAAAAAATGGCGGCTAGAGAAAATTTAGATCATTTTAGAAAAGAAATTTCGCCAATGGTTGAGGATGATACCCCTTTAACTACAGGTCAAAAACAACTTGAAGGAATTTCTGCAAAACAAAAAGAAATACAAAAAAATATTAGTTCCGCATATAAAGAATTGGCTGATGCTAATCAAGGAAATATTCCTCTTAATCTTGGCACATTAAAAACAAATGTTGAAAATGCATTAAAAGAAAAAGGTGCTACAAGACTTGTTTCAGATGATGTTAAAAAAACAATGAAAGATGTTTATAAAGAAGGAAAATTATCATTTAATCAATTTGAAACTTTAAGAGATGTTTTAAATGATGATATTAAATTTGGCGGTAAAAATGCTATAGCAGCAAAAATGATAAAAAATGAATTAGAAAATTTACCAATGGGTGAAGAATTTGCTGCGCTTAAAAAGACTGCTGATAATGCACGTTCATTATCTCGCCAAGAGCATTTAATGACAGAACCAACTATTGGTAGTGGTAGCCATGAAAGACCTAATCCTGATTACAATCCTATTTATGCTAAATATAAATCAGGTAAATTAACACCAGAAAATTTTAATGCAAAAGAAATTATTGGTGGTACAAATGCTCAATTGTCACAATATGTTAATTTGATTAAAGACAACCCAGAAGCTATGCAAAATATGCAAGCAGGGGTTATTAATCATTTAAGAGCTGAAGCTACAAAATCAGAAGAATTTAGTGCTAAAAATTACAATGCCATTTTAAATAAATTAGATGCAACAAAAAAATTAGATATTATATTTCAGCCTTCAATTACTAAAAACATGACACAAAATGAAATTAATGCTGCTAATCAACAATCTGCAAATTTTATTAAAAAATTAAAAGATTTTGGTGAAGTTTCAAAAGCTGCATTTACAACACCCGCAGAAGCTCACATTAATAGATCAGGTACTAAACAAGCTATTGAGCAAATGCTAACAGGTGGTGAAGGCGAATCACAAAAAGCTAACTTATTAACAGGTGCAGCTGACATTTTAACTGGTGTGCCTATATTTAAAACATTGCATCAAGCTGGAGCAAATTATGAAAAAAAATTACTTGCAGCTGGTGAAGCAGAACAAAAGAAAAAAATGACAGAATTTGGTGCTGGCATGAGTGACAAAACTAAAGCACAAAAATATTTAAAAGAATTATTGCCTAGAAAAGCGGCAAAATCTGCAACTTATGGAGTAGGTGCTAATATTATTCCATTAGATGAAACATTTTTAAATAAGTTAGCAAATCCACAAGGACAATAACATGAGTGTCAATCTATCCCCAATCGGAAACGGAATATCGTTTTTAGGTACAACAGGCTTACCTTTAGCTGGTGGTCTTTTATACACTTACCAAGCTGGCTCTAGCACACCATTAACTTCTTATACCGATGTCAATGGACTTATTCCTAACACCAATCCTATTGTTTTAGGTACAGATGGTCGTTTACCTAGCGAGTTATGGTTCTCTGCTGGCTATAACTACAAATTAGTTTTAACTGATGTTGCTAGTAATCTAATCGCTACTTATGACAACCTTTATGGCATTTTAGGCACAGTTCCAGCAGCACCTACTGCATTTACCACAGGCATGATTATTTTATGGTCAGGCTCTGTAGGTTCAGTTCCTAGTGGCTGGCAGTTATGTAATGGTCAAAATGGTGCACCTGATTTGCGTGATAGCTTTATTGTTGGCGCAGGTAATTCTTATTCAGTAGGTCAAACAGGCGGTTCTACCGATGCTATTGTAGTATCACATACACATACTGCAACTTCAGTAGTAACTGATCCTGGTCACTTACATACAATTTCAAACAATTCTAATGACGAAGTTGGTTCTGGAAAAGTTACAGTTGGTGGTAGTGCATCAGAAGGAACTGCCCCTTCTACAGATACAGCTACAACTGGAATTACTGTAGCAACAACTAACCAATCAACAGGTACAAGCGGTTCTGGTGCTAACCTACCGCCTTACTACGCTTTAGCATATATTTATAAGTTGTAAGACATGGATACACAATCTTTACTTAATCTTTTATTTACTTCTACTGGCTTAGTATTAGGTTGGTTTTTAAGAGAGCTTTGGACTGCGGTTAAAGAACTTAAAATTGACTTGGCTAAATTGCGTGAGGAGTTGCCTAAAGATTATGTTGCTAAATCTGACTATCGCCAAGATGTGCGAGAATTAAAAGAAATGATTAGCAAGCTATTTGATATATTGGAACATCGTAAATGAGTAAATGGTGGCTATGTTTACTAATTAGCTTTCCATCCTTTGCAGGAACGCTTCCTAACGCATCAATTACGATGGGTGATATTAGGACATCAAACAAACAAGATATTTGTTTTACAGCAACTTCTACAGTTCGCAATGTACCCGAATCTGAAAAGAAAGCCGTCTATAAAGAATATAACGTGACTAATGATAAAAGCGTATGTTCTCAAGGTCTAGAAGTTGATCATTTAATCAGCTTGGAACTTGGTGGCAGTAATAACATTAAAAACTTGTGGCCACAATCTTATTGCGGTCAATGGAACGCACATGACAAAGACAAATTAGAAAATGAATTGCATCGTCAAGTTTGTGCTGGAAAAATAACTGTGATTGATGCTCAACAATGTATTTCAACTAATTGGATTATTTGTTATCAAAAAATAATAAAATAGGGGGGGCTGTATGTTTAAAAAACTAGCAAAACTATTAAAAAAATTATTATCAAAAAAAAGTTATTACAGGGATGCAAAAGGTAGATTTACAAAAAATGATTAAGAATTGGTTACACAACATATTAAGTGAACGTGACAATCAAACCATTTGCGCTTTTAGGGTTATTGCTTTTGTTGGTGGGATTGAAATGTTGTTTAAATTTGCAACTGTTGCCGATCCACAGTTTAGCGATTTTGCTGAAGGTATTGCTGCGCTTGGTGTTGCGATAGCTGCTAAGAATTGGTCGGAAAAATAATGCCTTTTTTAATTACATATTGGAAACAGATTGCTTCATTTCTTGCTATTTTGGTTTTTATTGGACTTGTACATCATCGTGGCTATGTTGCTGGTGAGGCTTCTGTTCAAGCTAGGTGGGATGCTCAAAAAGTTTTAGACTTGCAAGCAGTTGATAAAGCAGAAGCCAAAACTGATACGATTAATCTTAATTCTGAAAAGGTCACTCAAGATGAAAACACCAAACTTAATACAAGCGATATTGCAACTACTGATTATTACAGCAGTCATCCTGTACCTATTCCTCATAACAGGGTGCAGCAGTCAACCGTTAGAAAAACCAGTAGTAGCGAAGTGTCCAGCGTTCCCACCACTACCGAACAGTCTAACCAAAACACCACCGACACAGTACCTCGTGCCGACTACGAAGCCCTAGCAAACGTTTGTTTGGCTACTACTATTCAATTAGATAATGCTCAAGAATGGGCAAAGGAACAGGCTCAAGTAAATGCTGAGTAACTTTCAGAAGTCATTAAATTTTGCATTACAATCAGAAGGCCTTTATGTAGATAATTCTGCCGACCCAGGCGGTGCTACTATGAAAGGTATCACTTTAGATAATTATCGTATATTTAAAAAAAATTCTCATTTAACAGCTAATGATCTTAAAAACATTTCAGATGCTGACGTTCACGATATTTATTTAAGTAACTTTTGGAATCCAGCACGTTGTTCTGATTTACCATCAGGAATTGATTATTGCGTGTTTGACTTTGCAATTAACGCTGGGGTAGGTCGTAGTATTAAAACAATACAAAAATGCGTTGGTGCTGATGTGGATGGGGTTTTAGGGGCTATTACGATTGATTTAATAAGGCAAGCTGACCCTGTAATGTTAATTAATCAGTTTAGCAATGAAAAAGAAGCCTTTTATCAAAACATAGTTGCTAATAAACCAAGTCAATCTGTATTCTTAAAAGGCTGGTTAAATCGTATTGATCAAGTTAAACAACGTGCATTAACTTCTTTCGGTATCGCCTCGTCTAGCGATTAATTCTTCGATTAAAGTTTTAATCTCTAGCACTTCTTCTTTGGTTAATTCTCTAGGATGTAGCTTTTTAGGTTTACGCATTTCTACTTTTGCGCCATTATCCCAGCGTTCGTAGACCACTTCCTCTTTAAGCATTTTTTAACCTTTTTGTAATTTTAAGTAAATTATCATATTCCTCATCTGACATTTTGTTGCCAGCTAAAATAGCTTTTTCTTTACGCCATTTTTTATCAGAATCTTTCATGTATTCAGCAAACTTTTGCTTAAACTTTTCGTCTTTATCTTTTAATAAATCATTTAACATTATTTAGGTTCTTTATGTTTTTTGATGCCTAATGCTCTACGCAAATCATGACTGTGCAAACGCTTACCAACTTTCTTAGGTACTTCACCAGCTTTTTCAGCTATCTTTGCAGCTTTCTTACGATTAACTATTTCATCGTCTGATAACTCAAACATGTGTTTTGCGCCTTTAGCTGCTTTACCAATACGTTCTATTAGTTCCTCATGCGACCAGGCTTTAGATGGTGCTTTAACTACTTTGCCTGACTTTTCCCTAATAGCTGGGACTAATACGCTTAATCGTGTAGCCATGATAATTCCTTATAAAATAATTTAAAGTTTATCACTAAAAAAGGGTGAGGGTACTAACTTGTCAATGAACAATTTTTGTTATTTGTTAATAAAAAAAGTTACAGCTTTCCCCTCATAGGGCAGGGTAGATTTGGTAACTATTGCACGTTGGTGTGAAAGCCGAAAAAATTCCAACTTGTTACATCCTCTAATGTCGACTTAACCCCTGTTAAACTAAAATGGAATTGAATCCTCAAAATCTGTTAAATCATTTGTCGCTACAGAAGGCGTTGCATTTGCAGGTAAGGTATATGTATCACTTTTAGCTGAAAGTAGCGTTACATCGCTTACACGCATTTCTAGGCTATACTTTTCTGTACCATCTTTAGCTTTGTAAGGTCTGTTAGTTAATTCACCAACCAAGCCAACACGATCACCTTTTAATAACATAGGATAAAGCGTTTCAGCACGTTTACCCCATACGTTAGCATTAAGCCAGCTAGTTACCTTTTTCTCACCAAAGCCGCTAGTAAAAGCAAAGTTAAATGAGCATACAGGATCACCGTTAGGGGTATATCTAATTTCTGCATCCTTACCAATATTGCCTGTTAAACATAAAATATTCATTTCTTTTCATCCTTTTTTTGAATTGGTTTTGCAAGTAAGTATTTATCCCCAAGATATTCAATTGCAGCCTGTAGCTTCTTTTGAAAGTCTTTAGATGGTTTAGGTGTTGTCATGCCGTATAAGCTATCAATTAACATTATAGTTTTTCCAATTCATTAACTGTGTTTGCTACTTCATTAAGAAAAGCCGATACTTCTTTTTCCATGATGGTTATGTATATGTCATCACGATAAACACGCTTAACAAACAATTGTAGATGTTCTGGCAGTTCGTTATTAAAGCTAACAAAGTCGCACCAGGCACGACCCGTACAAGCTAATTGAAATTGCATCTGTGCAATGTATTTAGTAGGCGCAGATTTAGATGTTAGCGTTTCAATATGGTTAGCTACTGTAGGGCATTTAATTTCAATCAAACCATCATCGCCAACTAACCCATCTGGTGATGCGCCAGCCATTTTAATTGTTGGATGTTCTACAAAGCCCACTTCAGTTACAAAAGAATCATTTTTTATCTCATACAATGATCTAGCAATTGGTTCTAATTCAATGCCACGTTCCATGTGTACGTTAGTAAAAGTTTCCTCTTTTTTACCTGTTAAACGCTCGCATACTAATTGCATCCGATAGTTTCTACGGCTAGCTGACTCACCGCTTTTAATCGTAGCTAATACGTCAGCTACACGACTAGCGGTTACTTTGCCAATACGTTGTGCAAACCATTCCTCTGTGCGTTGTTCCATATTATTCCCCTGTAAACAAAGATTTCATTTGTTCTTTAGCTGTTGTAATAGCTTTAAGTGCTTCTGTGTCATCTTTGCAAGCCACATAAACTTCTTTAAACACACTTTGTAGTTCGTCTAATGACTTAGTATCAGTTATCTTTTTAACGTGCGCTGTGGCATCTAGTGGCTCTTTTAAAAGTGCAGCTGCTGCTCTGCCTACAGGTTTACTATTTTGTTGGTGAATAGCGTTAGCAACTTCATTAGCAGTAGCGTATTCAGTACCACCAATTCCAAATGCTGCTAATGCACGACCAATTGCTGACGTTTCGCAGTTTTCCACATAACTAGATTTATTAATTTGACTTGAAGCCCTAAACTCCTGGGCATGGCCATTAGCAATTAAACGACCTGTTTCATTTAAAATAGCTGCTTCAACAATACATTCGTCAGCATCAATTTTTACAATTTTGGTCATTAAAGTGTATTCTTTGTAATCTGCTCTAAAGCGTGACACTCTGCTTGCTACTGTTTCGTACTCTTTACCATGTATGGTTACAAATCCGTTAGCCATCTTATCTCTCCATTAATTAAAATAAACAAATTCATCGTCATGCAAATTGTCTGCAAAATCCTCAAACAAATCGCCAAAATTATCTAAAATATAATCTTCATTATGGATGCCATTTTCTAAGCACCAAGTCCAAAATGCATCTTGATGCTTTTCCTCAGTAGCTTCCCAATCAACATTATTTGGAAATCTAGTTTGTTGTTGTTTTAACTGATCCATGACTTCAGCTTGATATTGTTGTTCACACATAATTAGTTCCAATCAAAATGTCTGGCAATTACTTCACCAACTAAAAGAACTGCAATGACTGCAATAAAACCAATAATTAAAATTAATGCGTTATCCATTTTAGTTAGCCTCGATTTGAATAAGTTGATTCATGATTTGATCCCAAATATTGCGTGGAAGTATATCGGTTACATCTTGAGTATCATCACCGACTTCAATTGCTATGATTTCAATATTGTATTTGGTAGGACTATCGCCAGTAGCGTATGGGTCTGTTTGAACTTCACATTCGTAATAAACGTGAAAGTTAATATTGGCTACATTGAGTGTTTCGACTGACATTTTACATCTCCTGTTATTAAGATTAATTGCTGTACGACAATTACAGTTTACCACCCTAAAAATAAAAATCAACACATTTGTGCAAATAATTTAATATATTTTATAAAATAATTTAGTGTATAATCAAAATTAGGTATTTTTAAGGAGTTTTATATGGAAGATATATTTGGTTATGTGGTGCGAAAATTAAACGAGCCCACTATTAACAAAGAAGCATTAAGTCGTGAAACGGGTTTAAGTAGGTTTATGCTGGATAAGATTGCTAAAGGTGGCGATGTAAAATATTCAGTGATCCAAAACCTTTATGGTTATTTTAGGAATTTGTCGTTATAGGAGAGTGTTATGAATAAATTATTATTAGCTTTATTATTAGTTTCAAGCATAGCCCAGGCGCAATCATGGGAAATGAAAAACGATGCTGGCGGTAAAATAATTGCCACAGACACTTTATGCACTAATGAATCTAATAAATATGTAATCTTTGCTCAAGATTCAGCGGGGCATGTTTTATTTGGCTGCTGGTTCTTTGCTGAAGGTTATGTAATGACTACTTGGTCTGACGGCATTTTAAGGTCTTATTCTGCTAATGACTTTATTAAAAGAAAATAATTTAATAAATAGTTGCAATTTATTTTATGTTGCATTATTCTGTATCCATTGATGCCGACACATCACTAATACAAAGAGCCATTTGGTTTATGTATCCAACCTTTTTAGGTAATGCTGTGTCGGCGGCAGGGTACATAAGCCAAGTGGTTTTTTTACGTCTGTCACTCTACTGTTCGGAAAATCAATAAAGCAATGCCTGTGACTGCGAGGGCTGACAAAGAAAGCAGATACTAGACTGAAATGTTTAGGAAAGATTTAGCTAACAGCCTTTTGATGGCGGCTGGTAAGAGGAATAGAGAAGTTCTGACTTACAAAGAAAGATAATGCTTGATCCTTATGGGTGGTTTGGTGAGCCACAAGTCCTTGAGCAAGACTGAATTCACAGCTTATATAAGAATTGCTAAATGATTATTCTCTGCCTTAATGGTATTTATTATTGTAGATATGGTGGGCATCAAGCAAACCCATCATTAGACTTTTTATTGTCTAAAGAAAATATATGACTACTAAACGTAAAAAAAGATTAAAAATTAAACAAACTAAAACTGATCTTAGAAACGTTGATATTGTTGCTTTGCATAATAAATATTTTGGGTCTGATAAGTTTTTGAATTCTTATGAATGGCGCAAATTGCGTATGGAAGCAATAAAGAAATATGGAAATAAATGTGAATGTTGTGGTGCTTCACCTGCTACTGGCGCAGTAATTAATGTAGACCACATAAAGCCTAGAAAATTATTTCCTGAGCTTGCATTAGAAATAAATAACTTACAAATATTGTGTGGTGCTTGCAATCATGGAAAAGGCAATTGGGACACAACAATATGGCGCAATATAGACCAGCAACAATAGATGAAGCAGTAGAAAGCGTTTTAAGATGTATATTGTTAGAAAGCAGGCGCAGTCAATTAGCATGGTTTAGAAAAGAGTATGGCGATCAGTTTGCAAATGAAGTAGAGCAACTGGTTAAACGTAAATGGAAAGCTAAAAAATAATTTAATGGAGAGATTAAATGAACCTAGAAACCTATTTTGATAAGTTAGAAAAGATTGAGAACATTAAGTATCAAGTTTATTTAGAACTTAAAACCACACCTTTATCAGTGCCAGACATCACTTACAAATATAAGATTAATCGCTGCACTGCACAAAGCATTATCAGATTACTCAGTGAAGGTGGCCATGTTGAATTTATTAACGGCATGAATAAAGTCACAGGTCGCAAAGTAAAGATTTATCATTTTACAGGTCTTGAATACACCAAAAAGACTCGTGCTGATTTTATTGAATACGTTTCACATCAATATCAAAAACCAGCAAAGCCAATTAAAAAAGAAAGCTGGTATAACCCTCATGCAGTTGTTCATAGATTGTTAGATAGACCTAAACAAGAACCTAGCCCTAAAATTAAAGGCAAAAGTGCTTATCGTGGTATTCAATCATCATTCAACATGATGGAGTTTGCATTATGACTAATAAAGACGAAGCAATACACAAAGCATTAAAAGTTTTGAATTGTTTAAACAACGACAGAGTATATGAAACTGCATGGGTAAAAGGTGCGATTAATGCGTGTGAAGAAGCAGTAGATACTTGTGATAAATGTGGAATGTTGAATTGTGAATGTGGAGAACATGATGACCTCTAAAGACGAAGCATTAAAGATGGCGATTGAATACTTTGAGTTTGAACAAAAAGTATGGGCTGGTTTAAATAAAGAAAATTATTATGACAAGCCAATCAACGCTTGCAAAGAAGCACTAGAACAACCAACAGTCGCAGAGTTAAACAATGAATACTTGCGTGATACCAATGTGATTGGACTAGAACAACAAGCGCAAGAGCCTTTAACTAGGGCACAACAAGTTATTCGTGCAAATAATACCGCACAACCAACGCAAGAACCTGTGGCTACTATTCAACAATTTGAACGTAAGTGGATTGACAAAGAAGCACTAGAACAACCAGCAGAACCAAGATTAGTGTCATACGCACTTGATGGTTCTACTTGCACATTAAACATTGATGGCGAGGAAGTTTATTTTAATCGTGAACAATCAGCGCAAGAACCTGTGGAATTGGATGAAGCATTAAAGCATTGTAATGGTAAAGATTGTAATTGCTATGCTTATTATCAAGGCGAATGTGCTTGTGATGCAGATTGGACACCTGAAGAAGTAATAAGATTGCGCTATCAATTAAAAAACACCCACCCTCATCAATGGCAAAAATTAACGGATGATGAGATAGAAGTTATTGATGCCGATTGTTGGATATATCCTGCAGATGGAAGTGAAATATTTAATCACTATAAATTTGCCCGTGCTATTGAAGCCAAAGCAAAGGAAAAGAACACATGACTAATGCTACCCCACTTACTAGAAAGCAATGGCTAGAACTTTTGCGTAAGTTATGGCAAGAGTCATTCTTGAAAGAATTTTATGAAAAAGAAGATTCTAAAGATGGCTTGCCTTTAATATCTAAAAAGGAAAAGAATCATGATAGCTAAACATTTTAGCAATAACTTACATGATACTTACGATGATTTAGGCAGATTTAGGGCATACAAACTATTTAATAAATACTTTGACGTTGAGTTACAAGACAACCAAGACACTTACGGAGTGGATTTAGTAGCTTACCGAGATAATCAAAAGGTTGGTTATGTTGAAGTAGAAGTTAGAGCTGCCTGGGATGGATTATTTCCGTTTGACACATTAAACATCCCATATCGTAAAAAGAAGCTACTTGAAAACGATTTGCCGACTGTTTTAGTCGCTTTTAATAAGCAAGGTACACTAGCCTATATCTGCAAAGATATAACTGTTTTAAACAGCCCTGTGGTTGAAATAAAGAACAAATACATGGCTAAAGGCGAGATGTTTTACCAAGTGTCATTAGATAAAATAAAGCTAGTCACATTATGATTAATAACTTTAATCTTTCAGCAAGCAATCTGCCTTACTTTATAGCTAAATTAAAAGACCTAGACTTGTCACAAGGCTATGTGGCTAATGTAAAGCTACGTCAATCTACCCGTACAGGTGATCAAAACTCACTATATTGGAAGTTTGTGGAAGGTTTTGGTAATCACTTTGGTTACGATAAAGACTTCACTCACGACTTATTGCGATTTAAGTTTTTGTTTGAAATCGTTACGATTGATGGTGAACAGCATAAACGATTGTTATCTACAACCAAATTAAAAACTAAAGAGATGTCGGAGTATATGGAACATTGCTTTAGATATGGGGCTGAAAATGGTTATCTCTTTGAAACAGCCTAGACCCAAAACCTGTAAAATATGCAAAGTTAAGTTTAATCCTGTAAGACCATTGCAAATGGTGTGCAGCCCTAATTGTGCCTTTGAATACTCTAAAAAATTACGAGTTAAATCGGACAAATTAATTAAACAAGTTACTAAACTAAAATTAAAGACTAAATCAGAATGGTTTAAAGAAGCTCAAGTAATATTTAACCAATTTATTAGATTAAGAGATAAGAATGAACCCTGTATTAGTTGCGGAACTATATCAAATGTACAATATGCAGCTGGTCATTATCGTAGCGTAGGATCATCACCAGAATTAAGATTTAATGAATTAAATGTACATAAACAATGCAATTCATATTGCAATAATCATTTATCAGGAAATATTGTGCAATACAGAATTAATTTAATTAAAAAAATAGGATTAGAAGCTGTTGAGTGGCTTGAAGGCAAGCATGAAGCAAAACATTACACTATAGATGACATTAAAGAATTGAAAAGAATTTATAGGGAAAAAATAAAAGAATTAAATCAAAAACAAGTATAATTAATTGTGGTCGCAGGAGTGCGGGTAAGTGATAAGATGCTAACTCATCTGTCAGCCACATTACTCACTCAATGTTAGTTAGGACACATCATGATTACACAATCTGAATTAAAAGAAATTTTGCATTACAACCAAGATACAGGAATTTTTACATGGTTAAAATATAAACAAAGACCATCAAAAATTGGATCAGAAGCTGGATGGGTTAGAAAAGATAGTTATAAAGCTATTTCTATAATGTCCAAACAATATTTTGCTCATAGGCTTGCTTGGCTATATGTAACAGGTAAACATCCAAAAAATCAAATTGATCACATAGATGGAAATAAATTAAATAACAAATTTAGCAATTTAAGGGAATGTACCGCAGCTCAAAATAGTCAGAATTTTAAAAATTCTAAATTTACTAATAAAGCGCAATTACTTGGTGTAAATGTAAAAGGTAAAAAATTTAGAGCTAGAATTGGAATTAATAAAAAAGTTATTACTATAGGCACGTTTAATAATGCTCAAGAAGCACATAATGCCTATTTAATAACTAAAAGAAAACTGCATGAGTTTTGCACTATTTAACAAAAATTAAACTACTTGACACCGAGAATAGTTAAACTACAATTAAGTTACTGCAATTAGGCAGACTTTTTAGCTAAAAGGATTAATCATGGCAAACCCAAATAGTACCGCTGGCATCCCAGCAAAAGGTGTAGTAGTACCTAAGTCAGCAGGTAAAGCTGATATGTCTGGCGAACGCAAAGGCCGCATCGTTGGTGGTGTAGCTGAAGGCAAAGAAGATGCAATTGGTAAAGACAGTGAATTTAACACAGGCCGCACAGCTGGTGTGTGTTATAACCACGAACGTACTAACTACAAAAAAGACTTTTAATCAAGTCGTAAACCCTGAGAGCCATCACTCTCAAGGCTTACTAACCACAACTATGGAGAGATAATCGTGGCTGAATCAAATACTAAACAAACTTGCTCAAGTTGTCTATTCTTTACAGGTAGCGGACATTTAGGAACGTGCAGACGTTACCCACCCACTACAACCAAATCTCCTAATGAATGGTGTGGCGAACACATTAAACTTATTCGTAATGTTGAATATGTTGAACCTGAATTTAAATCAGTATTTCCTATTGAAGTAAACTGTGATGAGGAATTGCTGTTTATACCTAAAAAACGTGGAAGACCTGCTAAAAAATGAAATTCAAACCATTACAAGATAAAATAGCTGTAAGACCAGACGTTAGAGAATTGTCTAGCGTACTCATTGTTGAAAACAAAGAAGTTGAAAACATGGGGACAGTCGTTGCAGTTGGCCCAGGCAAAAAAATATCAGATACCAAGCGTGAGGATATGCCTGTAGAAGTTGGTGCTAGAGTGCGTTTTGGTACAATGAACGACAATCACCAAGACGAATATCTTAAATACTTTCCATTTACAGAGGATGGTGTTAAATATTTGGTCATGTCGTGGCGTGATGTTTGCTTTGTAGAGGAAGGGGAAAGCAATGCCGCTTAAAAAAGGAACTAGCGATAAAACTCGTCAAAAGAACATTGAAATTGAAATTAAAGCAGGTAAGAAACCATCACAAGCTGTAGCAATTGGTTACGCTGTGCAAAAAGAATCAGTTAAAAAGAAAGGTAAAAAATAATGGCTATCAAACTAGAATTAGAATTACAAGAAGTAGAAGCAGTGCTTAAACATATTTCAGCAGGTATTTATGCTGACGTAGCTCAATTGATTGCTAAAATTCATGGTCAAGCATTACCACAAGCATCAGCAGCTATTCAAGCACAAGTAACAGAACCTGTTATTGCTGAACCTGTACCAGAACAAACAGAACCACAGGCTTAATATGTCAGCACCTAACATTTATTTGCCTTACCCTATTCCTCAAAGTGATGCTGAAATCAAAGCAGACATTAACACTTTAATTTATCAACCTGGTGTACCACAGGAACTTCAAGACCAATGGACTAATCTAAACAATAGCCCAGAAGTGCAAGCTGATATTAATGAAGCTGAAGCTAACTCTGACTCAATGGCAAACGAATGAAAATAGAACAGCGATCAATTAAAGACTTAATTCCTTACATCAATAACAGTAGGAAACATTCTGATGAGCAGGTGGCACAAATCGCAGCCAGCATTACAGAGTTTGGCTGGACTAATCCTATTCTTGTTGATGGGGACAGTGGCATTATTGCTGGTCATGGTCGCTTACTTGCTGCTCGCAAGCTCAAGATGGATAAAGTACCGGTTATTGAATTGGCGCATTTATCTGATGCTCAGAAAAAAGCCTTAATCATTGCAGACAATAAATTAGCTTTAAACGCTGATTGGGATTTTGAATTATTAACGTTAGAACTTAAAAACCTAGCTGACGATGACTTTGATTTATCTGTATTAGGCTTTGATGCTGATGAACTAGCTAAACTATTAGAGCCAGAACAGATTGAAGGATTAACCGATGAGGATGCTGTTCCTGACGTTCCTGACGAGCCTATTACAAAGTTGGGGGATATATATCAGCTAGGTAATCATCGTTTGATGTGTGGCGATAGCACAAGTATTGATGCTGTGGATAAGTTAATGGATGGACAAAAAGCTGACATGGTGTTTACTGAACCGCCATATAACACAGGAATGTCTGCCAAATCGAACTCTGGTTCAACCAGGTTGAACCATATGTTCGACGACGACTATTCTGATGAGGAATGGCAACAGTTTATGGCTGATTTTTGCGTTAGTTATGACATAGCTACTAAAGACAATTCATTTATTTATGTATGTTTAGATTGGCGCAGATCATATGAATTAGTGCCACATCTTAAAAGCCATTGGAAATTTACCAATTTAATTGTGTGGGACAAAATGGTTCATGGGTTAGGTAGCGATTATAAATATACACACGAGTTTATTCATGTATGTAAAAAAGGAAAACCACCTTTAGCTACTAACAAAGAAGGCGAAAAAGAATATCAAGATGTTTGGCGCATTCAACGCAAAATGGGTAAAGATGAGGAACACGCTACTAAAAAACCTATTGAGTTATGTGAACGTGCTATACGTCATGGAAGTCTATATAAACAAAATGTTTTAGATTTATTTGGTGGTTCAGGTTCAACGCTTATTGCCTGTGAAAAAAACAATCGTGATTGTTTTATGATGGAGCTATCACCAGCTTATTGCGATGTTATTGTTAAGCGTTGGGAAGACTTTACAGGTAAAAAAGCACAGTTAGTTTCGGAGTTATAAAATGGCACAAGGCATAGAACACATCCCTGACGAGTCCTCACGCAAGCTGGTGCGTAGTTTAAGTGCTGTGGGTATTCGTCACGTTGATATAGCAACCAAGCTAGATATTACTGACGACACCTTACGCAAGCATTACAAGAAAGAACTAGAGGAAGGGCGCATCGATGCCAACGCTTCTATTGGTCAAGGTTTATTTGCTCAAGCTAAAAATGGCAACGTAACAGCCATGATTTTTTGGTTAAAGACTAGAGCAGGTTGGAAAGAAACCAACGTAACTGAGATTGCTGCTGGTGAAGGTGCAGAAGTAAAAGGTATCAATATTTCATTTGTAGAGCCTAATGGAAACAAAGAAGGACAGTAATGGCTTTGTTTGGCCACAGTTTCCAGCCAAGCTAAAATGCCTATTTGAACCAAAGAACTCACGCTATCGCATATTGTATGGCGGTCGTGGTGCTGGTAAATCACACTCAGTAGCCAGAGCACTGCTTTGCATGGGTGTTCAAACTACATTACGCATACTATGTGCTCGTGAGTTTCAAACATCAATTAAAGACTCTGTTCATAAGCTATTAGTAGATCAAATCTATAATCTTGGTTTAGAAGCGCATTACGAAATTACTCAAACCACTATTCGTGGCACTAACGGCACAGAGTTTATTTTTGCTGGCATTAAGAATAACGTCAACGGCTTAAAGTCTATTGAAGGTATTGATTATTGCTGGATAGAAGAAGCAAATAACGTCACAGCTTCTTCATGGTCAATTTTAATTCCTACCATTCGTAAAATCAATTCAGAGATATGGATTACGTTTAACCCTGAGTTACCCACAGATGAAACCTATAAACGCTTTGTTATTTCACCGCCTGACAACGCTGTAGTCCAAAAAGTTAATTGGAATGACAATCCCTGGTTCCCAGAAGTATTAGATTTGGAACGTCAGTCATTAAAAAATAAAGACTTTGAAGCCTATCAAAACGTATGGGAAGGCTTTACTAGATCAACCATTGATGGCGCAGTATTTGCGAAGGAGATGCAACGTGCAGAACAAGATAACAGAATTACTAATGTACCTTACGATCCTATTAAGCCTGTTATGGCTGTTTTTGATATTGGTTGGGCAGACGCTACAGCTATTTGGTTCGTACAATTCGTAGGAATGGAAACTAGGCTTATTCGCTACTACGAAACTACACAAACAACCATAAGTGAAATCCTAGCTAAGATGCAGACGTTTGGTTATGTATACGATACACTATATTTACCACACGATGCTCAGAATAAAACCCTTGCATCTCATGGCAGAAGTATTGAGGAAATTGTGCGTTCATCAGGATATAATGTCAGAATTATTGGCAAAGTGCCTGTTGCTGACTCTATCAATGCTGCTCGTACTATTTTTAGCCAATGTTACTTTGACAAGAACAACACCGCTGCTGGTCTAGATTGTCTACGTCATTACAGATATGATGTTGATCCAGATACTAAAGCATTTAGTCAAAAGCCTGTGCATGATCAATACTCACATGGCGCAGATGCGTTTAGATACATTGGCTTAATGATACAAGAGAAGAAAGTTGTTAAACGAAAACCAATGAATTATGATGGCATATCCTCTTGGATGAGCTAAGGAAAATATTATGGCAACACAAGATAGCGGGAATGGCGGTATTTATACAACAGAGTTTGGCGAGCCTGATGATTACGAATCAAGCGTTATTACTGAAGCCAAAGAATATTTACGATTTTGTTCTGAGAATGACTCAAACAATCGTGTAGAAGCACTAGATGATTTAAAGTTTGCTGGTGGCGATCAATGGCCTGTAGAAATTCAAAATTCACGCTTACTAGAATCTAGACCTTATCTCACTATTAACAAGATTGATGCTTACGTTCGTCAAATCTGTAACCAGCAAAGACAACAACGACCACGCATGGTGGCGCATGGCATGAATGACGAAGCAGACGAAAAAGTCGCTGAAATCGTTACAGGCATTTTAAGACATATTGAAAACCAATCCGATGCAGATGCAGCATACGACCACGCTTTTGACTTTGCTGTGCGTATGGGATGGGGCTATTGGCGCATTATCCATGACTATCCAAGCCCAGATAGCTTTGATCAAGAGTTATATATTAAGCGTATTGAAAACGCTTTCATGGTTTACTTTGATCCAAACTCTAATGAACCCGATGGCTCTGATGCTGAAAAGTGTTTAATCACAGAAGTTATCTCTAAAGAATCATTCCGCAAAATGTATCCTGGCGCAGACGATGGCGGTGGCTTCACCCCTCGTGGCACAGGTGACTCACAATCAGAATGGATTACTCGTGAGGATATTCGTATCGCTGAATATTTCTGGACTGAATACAAACGCACTAAACTATTATTATTGTCTGACGGCACTACCTGCTATGAGGATGAAAAGCCATCTGAATCTATTATGATGGATGCTGGTGTTTACGTTGTATCTAAGCGTGAAACAGTTAAAAAGCAAATCAAGTGGGCTAAATTAACAGGTATGCAAATCCTAGAACAAAGGGATTGGCCTGGTAAATATATCCCTGTTGTGCCTGTTTATGGTCAGCAAATCATTGTTGATAGTAAGAAAAAGAAATTCGGTCTTACTCGCATGGCTAAAGATCCACAACGGATGTATAACTTCTGGTCTACAGCATTAACTGAATCAGTAGCGTTAGCACCTAAAGCCAAATATCTTCTCGCAGAAGGCCAAGATGAAGGCCACGAGATGGAGTGGAATACAGCTAACATTAAATCAATGCCTGTATTGCGTTATAAACAGACTGACTCTGATGGCAACCCAGCACCACCACCACAACGTATTCAGCCTGAGCCACCACCAACAGGAATGGTGACAGCTTTACAAGGCTTAAACTCTGATTTGATGGCTGTGGTAGGTATTTACGATCCTAGCCAGCTTCCAACAGGCATGATTAGTGGTAAAGCGTTAAATGGTCAGCAGCAACAAACTGACATGACTAACTTCCACTATTACGACAACTTAACTCGTTCTATTCGTCAATCAGGCCGTATCTGTTTAGATTTAATTCCACACATTTATGATAAAGAACGTGTATTACGCATCATTGGTGCTGACGGCAAAGGCGAGTTAGTTAAGATTAATGAGCAATCTCAAGATGAGATGGGTGTCGATAAAGTATTAAATGACGTTACTGTAGGCGAATACGATATTGTGATGGAAACAGGCCCAGGCTACGCATCTAAACGTCAAGAAGCAGTAGACTCTATGATGACTTTACTAACTGCTGATCCTAACTTAATGCAACAAGCTGGTGATTTGATATTCCGCAATATGGATTTCCCTGGCGCAGATATTATTGCTGATCGTTTGGCTGCTGCTAACCCATTAGCACAAGTTGATGACAAGTCAGATGTACCACCAGAAGCGCAAATGATTATCAAACAGCAACAAGCACAAATGCAACAGCTACAACAACAGTTACAAGCACTGCAAATGGACATGAAATATCGTGCATCTATTGAACAGCAAAAACAAGAAGCTGAAACTCAACGTAAAACTATGGAACTTCAAGTTAAACGTGAGGATAGCCAATTGCGTACCGATACTATTGCACATGACACAGTAATTAAGACTGAATCACAAAAAGAGATTGAGCAAATGAAAGCCCAATTAGCATTACTTTTGGCTAATATGGATTTGAAAGATGCACATGAAGCAGAAGCAGAAGCAGTTGAACGTGGTATTTAAAAGGAGAATTAAATGGCAACAGTAACTGGCGATAACGCACTTGAATGGAAAATGCGAGAAATGGCTCGCAGAGCAGGTAAGAAGTTTGAACCTGAGTCTACAAACCCTTTTGCAGGACTAGATAAAGCTAAACTTAAAGAGCAAAAAGCTTTTATCAAAGAAGCTCTAAAAGAAGCTAAATCTGAAAAAACACAATAGATAGATTGACAAGTAGTTTTTTATCATATATATAGTAATTTAATGGAGCTTGAGAAATCATGGCCGATAAAGAAGCAAGTAGTGTAATAACTAGTGACAACGCAACAACCTTTTATGCAGAAAGATTAGGTTTAGCTGATTCAGAACCCGCAGCTGAGGTGGAAACTGTAAAGAAAGATTCCGAGCCAGCACAGGATGACGATAAGAGTGAACCAGAAGCAAAGGGCGATGCTAAAGAACAGAACTCTGATAAGCGTTCTGACAAACTAAATAAGCGGTTTGATAAAGTTACGCAAAGAGCCAAAGAAGCAGAGGCAAAGGCGCAACAATTAGAACAGCGACTTAAAGAGTATGAAGCAAGGCAAAACCCACCTGCTGAACAACCTGTAAAGGCTCAAGCAGAAGGTAAGCCACAAGCACACCAATTTAACGATGCTTTTGAATATGCAGAAGCGTTAGCTGAGTGGAGTGCTGAAAACGCTTTAAAACAGCGAGATATTGAGGATGCTAATCGCAAGGCTCAAAAAGCTCAGGAAAAAGTATTAAATGCTTGGACTGAAAAAGTAGCTAAAGCGAAAGAAGTATTACCTGATTTTGAACGCATGGTGCAGTCCAGCACAGTCCAAGTTAGTGACGAGATACGGGACAGCATCTTGGAAAGTGATGTAGGGCCACAGCTTCTATATCTACTAGCTTCAGATGAGGACTATGCTACTAAGCTAACTCAAATGCCTACTGTTAAAGCTCTAAGAGAAATTGGTAAGTTAGAAGCCCGTCTTGAACTTGAAAGTAAACCTTCAAAGAAAGACAAAGAGCCTGTTAGAAATACAAAAGCACCTGAGCCTATTAAGCCTTTGGCTGGTGGCAAATCAGTGGGCGCAGACGTTTTAATAGACACTAAAGGTGAATATTACGGCAGTTACGCACAATGGAAAGCTGATCGTCAGGCTAATAAGATCAGATAAACCTAATTTTTTTGGAGAATTAAAATGGCGAATACTTTACTCACCATTTCTAAGATCACTAACGAAGCGTTGATGGTCTTAGAGAATGAATTAACATTTACATCAGAAGTAGATCGTAACTACGATGATCAATTTGCAGTAGTAGGCGCAAAAATCGGCGCAACTGTAAACGTTCGTAGACCTGGTCGTTTCATCGGTACACTTGGCCCAGCTTTGAACGTAGAGGACTTGAACGAAACTTCAGTACCTGTAACGCTTACAAGTCAGTTCCACGTTGATACACAATTTACAACACAAGACTTGGCTCTTTCATTGGATATGTTCTCAGATCGTATCTTGAAACCAGCCGTTGCAGCTATTGCCAACAAAATTGACTTTGATGGTACAACTACTGCTGCTTTGAACACAGCTAACATTACAGGTACTGCTGGTACACCACCAACAGGCTTGTATACTTGGTTAAATGCTCAAGCATATCTTGACTCTGAAGGCGCACCTCGTGATGGCCGTCGTTCAGCAATCATCGAGCCATTCACATCAGCTGCTACTGTTGACAGCTTGAAAGGTTTGTTCGTTCCTACAGAACAAATCTCAAGCCAATACACTAAAGGTTTGATGGGTCGTGACTCAGGAGGTATGAACTGGAAACTAGACCAAAACATTGTTTCACAAACTTTTGGTAACTTCTCAACATCTACAGTAACTGCAAACGTAAACACATCTACTGCTGCTGGTTTCTTGACTTCTGGTTGGGCGCAAACATCAACAATCACATTGAACGCTGCTAACACAGGCACAATCAACTTGAACGCTGGTGATACATTCCAAATCGCTGGTGTGTATGCAGTCAACCCACAAAATCGTCAAGCATACGGCACAAACAAACTACGTTCATTCGTAGTTAAATCTGCTGTTTCTGTAGCTTCTGGTTCAAGCGTTTCAGTAACTGTATCTCCAGCAATTATTTCTGCTGGTCAGTTCCAAAACGTTTCAATTCCTAGCCCAGTATCATCAGCTGCTGTGACATTCTTTGCTTCACAATACAATGCAAGTGGTAACGGTATCGTTTCACCACAAAACATTGTAATGCATCGCAATGCATTCACATTGGCAACTGCTGACTTGGAATTGCCAGAGGGTGTTCACTTTGCTGGTCGTGCATCAGATAAAGAAGTGGGTCTATCATTGCGTGTTGTTCGTCAATACACAATTAACAACGACTCAATTCCTACTCGTGTAGACGTATTGTATGGTTGGGCTCCTCTATATCCTGAGCTTGCTTGCCGAGTTTCAGCTTAATTAACGGATAAAGAAAAGGAAAACTATTATGTCTAATCCAGGCCCAGCAGTCACCACCTCAGGACATCCTTCCAATGTCACAACCGATCAGGCTTTACGTCTATTGGCTGTGGTAAAGGGTGTTAACTCTAACTATGTAGGTTCTACAGCAGTTCAGATAAATAATACTAATAATTATTTACCTGCCTCTGTAATCTATACTAATGCTAACAACGCAGGTGCAGTAGCAAATGAAAGCTCAACAGTAGCTTCTATTTACACAGCACCAGGTGGCAGCGGTGGTACAGGTTCAGAAGTATTTGCTGCTACAACCTTAGCTAACTTAACAGCAATTGCTGGTACACAAGTTGTTACTGCTTATGAAAGCACTTTGGCTTTCTCTGCACAAACATTGTATGTGTATGTTGGTACAGCTTCTGGCGTAGTCGGTACTTTTGATGCTTACATCTATGGTTACGACTTTAGCTAAGAGCTAAATAATGTAAAAAAAGAGAAGAAGCCATGCCTAAAAAGTGTGGCTTTTTTTCTTTAAACCCCTATAATTAGTTAACCTTATTCAAAGGAAAAATCATGTCATCTACTACTATTGCTCGTGGAAATGCTTTAAGCGTTTCATATCTTTCAGTTTCATTGACTCCAGCTGCTGTAACAGGTACTTCATCAAATCAAACATTTACTGTACCTGGCATTTTAACAACTGATCAAATTATTGTTATTGGTGTTATTGGCACTCAAACTGCTGGTATTATTTATGCAGAAGCTGAAGTAACTGCTGCTAACACATTGCAAATTCAATTTGCTAACGTATCAGGATCAAGCGCAACACCTTTGGCTGGTAACTATGTAATTCAAGTTATTCGCCCAGAAGGTCAATTGCCAGCAGGTCTATAAAGGAAAAATCATGGCCTATAACTCACCGTTTTCGCCTTTTGGCCCAACGTATCTTGTGGGAAGTTTGGCATCGGTTCAAGTTAAAACAAGTAATAACGTATATCCATCTAGCTATCGGATTGTCAATATTACTTCTAGCTTGATTCATGTTTCATGGCAACCGCCAGAGCCTAATGATTTAGCTGTTACTGTTACGGTAACTGCGCCAGGCTTAACAACACCGCAAGCTAATACAATTGCTGTACCTGCTAACGGAGTAGCCGTTATTGGTTATATTCCACCTAATGCTTGGTTTATTTCTAGTGCTGCTTCTAGTGCTGAAATTACTCCAGGTGAGGGGATTTCATAATGAGTTCAAACCAAGTAGCATCAACAGTTACCAATAACATTTTGCCAGTACAAGCTCAGTACAATGTAAACAATGTATGTACAGGTTTAATTGGTCAAGGTGGGAATCAGTTACTTGCGCCTTATAATGCAAGTTCTATTTCTTTAAATGGTACTTTATTAGCATCAACAACATCATTACCTACTATTAGCAGTGGTTTTGGTACTAACCCTACAATTTCAGCAACAAGCACTTTTGTGTTTAAAATTGTTGTTGGTACAGGTGGGGCTGCAAATGGCACTATTACTTTACCAACAGCATCAAATGGTTGGTTGGCTTTTGCTGCTGATGTAACAAGTGGTAGTACATTGTTTTTACAATTAACTGGAAGCACAGCAACTTCAGTCACATTTACTAGCTTTTCTGTAACAACAGGTGCAGCTACTAATATGTCTGCTGGTGATGTAATTTTAGTTAATGCAATGGCATATTAAGGAAACACATGGCTGGCCCTAGTTCAACTGTAGACCAAAATTTACTGCCTGTTCAAGCGTACTTTGACGTTTACGGCAACTTTCAGACTTTTATCGGTCAGGGTCAGCCTTTTTATGCTTCCATCAATCCTAGTCAATCAGGATTAAATATAACCAATAGTACGATTAACAGTACGACAATTGGTGCAACTACTCCCTCAACGGGAGTTTTTACTAATGTTCTAACGACAACAGGTCAAGTTATCACTACACCTAGTGGCAATACTGACATTGCTAATAAGTTTTATGTAGACACAGTCGCACAAGGTCTTGGCCCTAAAGCAGCGTGTAAATGTGCAACTTTAACCAACATTACGCTATCAGGATTACAAACTATTGATGGCTACACTACGTTGGCTGGCGATAGAGTATTAGTAAAAAATCAAAGTTCTAGTCAATACAATGGTATTTATAACGCTTCTGCAAGTGCTTGGACTCGTGCAATCGATATGGATGTATGGTCAGAAGTACCAGGCGCATACACAGTCGTTTTAAATGGCTCTCAAGCTGATACAGCATGGGTATCAACATCTGCTGACACAGGCACTATTAACGTAACACCGATTACTTGGGTATTGTTTTCTGGAGTTTCTACTTATACCGCAGGAACGGGTTTAACTCTAGCTGCTAATCAATTTTCTATTACTAATACAAGCGTAACGGCAGGTGCTTATGGATCTGCAAGCCAATCATTAAGCGCAACTGTTAATGCTCAAGGTCAATTAACTGCTTTATCTGCACAATCTATTGCTATTGCTGCTAGTCAAATCACCAGCGGAACAATTGCATCTAGTTTAATTAGTGGTTCATACACAGGGATTACAGGGGTTGGAACGCTAACGGCAGGTACTTGGAATGCGACACCTATTGCTAACAGTTATTTGACTAATTCATCTATTACAATTAATGGCAATGCAGTTAGTTTAGGCGGTTCTACAACAGTTACAGCTAACACACCAAATTCGCTAACATTTAATAATAGCGGAACAGGTGGCGCAACAGGCACAACATTTAACGGCTCTGTTGCACAAACTATTTCTTACAATACAATTGGCGCACCTTCAACAACAGGTACAAACGCATCTGGAACTTGGGGTATTGGAATCACAGGTAACGCAGGAACAGTCACCAATGGCGTTTATACGACTGGTAGCTATTCAAATCCTGCATGGATAACATCTATATCAGGTTCTATTGTAAGTGGTGCTGTGGCTTCTGCTACGCTTGCTACAACAGCAACTAATATTGGCGGTGGTTCTGCTGGTGCTTTGGCTTATAACACGGGCGTTGGTGCTACAGCATTTTTAGCGTTAGGAACGACTAATTATGTGTTGACTGCTGGTGCTTCTGCGCCACAATATGTTGCTCAATCTACTTTATCTGTTGGGTCAGCAACTACAGCCACTACTGCAACTAATTTAGCTGGTGGTGGTGCAGGATATATTCCTTACCAATCAGGCGCAGGTTCAACATTATTTTTAAGTGCTGGAACTACAGGTCAAGTATTAACATCTAATGGCACTAGCGCACCTATTTGGACAACTCCAACGGCTTACGCAACAGTCACAGACGATACAACTACTAACGCTGTTCGCTATCCATTATTTGCTAATCAAACTAGCGGTAATATTTCTACTGAATATACAAGTTCTACTAAATATCAATTTAACCCATCAACAGGTTTATTGACTGCAACAGGATTTAGTGGCTCTGGCGCAAGTTTGACAAGTTTAACTGCTGGTAACTTATCAGGCACAATTCCTAGTGGCGTATTAGGTAATTCATCACTATATATTGGCACGACTGCTGTAGCACTTAATGCGGCAAGCGGTAGCATCACTTCACTTGCAGTTAATATCTCAGGGTCAGCAGGTAGTGCATCTACAGCCACAACGGCTACAAATGCTACAAATACTGCAATTACTGACAATACAAGTTCTGTTTCTACTTGGTATCCAACAATTGTATCTGCTACCACAGGAAATTTGCCACAAACTACTAGCTCAACTAAATTAAGTTTTGTTCCATCAACTGGAGTATTATCAGCAACATCATTTACAGGTGCTGGTACAGGCTTAACAGGAACGGCTACAAGTTTAAGTATTGGTGGTAATGCCGCAACTGCAACAACTGCAACAACCGCCACTACAGCAACAAATGCTACAAATATTGCAACAGCAGATGTAAGTACAAATGCTAATTACTATCTTACTTTTGTAAGTGCAACAGGTGGTAATGAGGCTTTAAATACTTCATCAAGCAAGTTAAAATACAATCCATCAACAGGGGCTTTGACAGCTTCTACTATTTATATAGCACCATAAGGAAAAAATCATGGGTCAATTAGTTTTTCAAGCAACGCTAGGTGGTCAGGTCGCTTTAGTTGGCCCTAATACCGCTTCCTCATATTCATTAAACATACCAGCAGTAAGTGGCAACGTAGTCACTACAGGCGATACAGGCACAGTCACTAATACTATGCTTGCTAATAGTTCAATTACGTTTGGTTCTACTGCACAAGCATTAGGCTCAACAATAACTGCAATTAATGGTGTGGCAATTGGTGGTGGTACTGCTGGCTCTGGCGCATTTACAACTTTGACATCTACGTCAGATGCTACGCTTCATGGCGTAACTGTAGGTCAAGGTGCAGGTTCTGTATCTACTAATACTGCGGTTGGTGCAAGTGCTTTATCTTCTAATACAACAGGAAATAATAATTCAGCTTTTGGTGTTCAGGCTTTACTTAACAACACTACAGGAATTAACAACATAGCCATTGGTAATTATTCGCTTATAACAAATACAATTGGCTCTCAAAATACTGCTGTTGGATATCTTACATTAAATAAAAATACAGCATCTCAAAATACTGCTGTTGGATATTCTGCATTATTTAACAACACCACAGGCACTCCTAACGATGCTTTCGGCTACCAAGCATTAACAAACAATACTACAGGTGTTGGAAATGTGGGTATTGGATATTCGTCATTAGGGGCAAATACTACAGGAACAAACAATACAGCAATTGGAACTCAAGCATTAACAAACAATACTATAGGACAATACAGCACAGCTATTGGCTGGAACGCTTTATATTCAAACACAGCAAACGCTAATACAGGCATGGGCAACCAAGTAGGAGCTGGTGTTACTACAGGTATCAATAATACTTTAGTTGGAGCCTATGCTGGATATTCTGGAACAAACAATCTTACAACAGGAACAGGAAATGTTCTTGTAGGTTACAATGTGGCAGTATCAACATCGGGCGCAATTAATCAAATTGTTATTGGAGCTGCATCTACAGGAAAAGGCAATAATACTGCTTTTGTTAATGGCTCTTCTGGCGCATACAATGGTGCAAACAGCACATTATGGGCTGTTACTTCTGATGAACGCATTAAAGAAAATGTTGTGCCGTTACCAAGTTCATTGCCAATTATAAATGCGTTAAATCCTATCAGCTTTGATTACATTGAGGATAAAACATCTGACGTTGGTTTTATTGCTCAAGAATATCAAAAAGTATTACCAAATCAAATTATTGAAACAGCCGCTAGTCCTGCTGAACAAGAGTTTGCTGGCACTGATACACTTTTAGGTATTCAACAAAACTTAACACCTTACCTTGTTAAAGCGGTGCAAGAACTATCAGCACAAGTCACAACATTACAAGCCCAAGTTGCGGCATTAACACCAGCATCAGGAACACCAAGTGCGTAAGGTATTAATAGGAACACCATCTTATGATGGAAAAGTGGATGTGTGGTTTGCTAACAGTCTAGTGAACACCATCCGCTTAACACCACCTGATACAGTTATTGTGCCTGTTTACATGGCTTATGATTCATTGGTGCAACGTGCTAGAAATGACTTGGTTAAACTAGCTCTTGAAGAAGGCTTTGATGACTTAATCTTTATTGATAGCGATGTGGAATGGAATCCAGAATGGATTAACAAACTTCTTAACTATGATGAAGATGTTGTTGGTGGTACTTATCCTAAAAAATCAGACAATTTACAATTCCCTGTAAAAGCATTGCCTGACGGATTGGTTGCTAATGATAATGGTTTAATTGAAGTCGAAGGTATGCCAACAGGCTTTTTAAGATTATCTCGTGCAGCTTTGCAAAAAGTATGGGATGTATCAGACGAATACCAAAACGAAAGCAAAACTTGTCGCATGGTATTTGACATTAAAGTAATGGATGGTCAGCTTGTATCAGAGGATGTAGTGTTCTGCCGTAAATGGCGAGATTTAGGTGGTAAGGTATACCTAGACCCATCTATGACTTGCAATCACGTTGGTGTTAAAAAGTATCAAGCTAACTTTATGGAATACATTAAAGCATTAGAGGTTAATAATGAGTAATTACACTTGGTCTATTAAAGGTATAGAAGCTGAAAACGAAGTTATTACTTGTGCTAAATACCAAGTAATTGCTAATGACGATAACAACTCTGTAGAAACAGAAGGCAATTGGTATTTTAACGGCACAATAGACAAACCTTTTGCAGATATTACAGAGCAAGACGTAATAGATTTAATTCAAAAAGAGTCTGTCAAAGATGGTGTGAATATTATAGAATCAAGACTAAATGAACAGTTAGTTTATTTAGCTAATAATACGATTGAAACTATAGCACCCTGGCTACCACAAACATTTACTCCTAGTTAGGATATATCATGGCAATGCCTATTGAGATTATTTCAGCAGCACTAAAAGATATTGGTGCGTTGGCAGCAGGGGAAACTCCAACACCAGATGAAGCTAATGATTCTTTATATTTACTTAACGGATTAATTGATCAATGGTCTAATGAGGATATGATGGTGTATAACACCACAGAAATCATATTTCCTCTTATTGCAGGTCAAGTTCAATACACTATCGGGCCAACACCATCAACTCAAAACTTTATTGGTGCAACATTTACAGGTTCAATCTCAGGTAATATTTTAACTGTTACCGCACTAACTTCTGGCGCAATTGCACAAGGTCAAACTTTAAGTGGCCCAGGCATCCAAGCTGGCACTAAAATTGTGCAGTTTTTGACAGGTTCTGGTGGTCAAGTAAATGAATACGGCACTTACGAATTAAACATTAATTACACTTCACAAGTATCGTCAGAAAGCATTACAGCTTACTATCAAAAGCCTTTGTTTATTGATCAAGCCTATGTGCGTGTAAATACTAATTCTAATGGTGCGCCTGTTGCTAATGGCGGTCTAGATTATCAAGTAGCGGTATTAGCTTTAGAAAACTACAATCAAATTGGCTTAAAAACACTTAACGGCCCTTGGCCTAAAGCACTTTACTATAATCCTAATGCTGAATCAGGTAACGTATTCGTATGGCCTAACCCAGCTCAAGGTGAGATGCACATGTTTTCATCTACCATCTTTAGTAACTATAGTTCACTAAACGATGTTGTAGTATTGCCACAAGGTTACACATTGGCTCTTAGATGGAATTTAGCTGAACGTTTAATGCCTATGTTCGGCAAAGCTAATCCAACGCAAATAGCAATGATCCAAAAGTTTGCTAACGAAGC
>Ga0208389_1000167_pt1 | contig 36214 bp, 44 predicted proteins | sample CryBogCBH12Aug09_FD_184625 | JGI IMG/M metagenome (GOLD analysis project Ga0208389, IMG submission 184625) | Freshwater microbial communities from Crystal Bog, Wisconsin, USA - CBH12Aug09 (SPAdes) (version 2) | ecosystem: Environmental > Aquatic > Freshwater > Lake | place: Crystal Bog... | reverse complement strand
GCGGTTTCGGAAAGAATGGTAAAGGTTTCAGAAGCTTTGCAGTAAAAACCGACTTCGCTGGAGGCCCGCCACGAGGTTTTTAATGGGGGGTTAAGGTGGCAATAGCGGGCCATTAAGTGGCCGGCCAATTACCCTTCGGACAGGCGGTGCTGGTCAGATTCAGACGGACTTCGACCGGAATCCTCCCCCCGCAACAGCTACTGGCCTGGCATTGGCCATCCCGATGGTGCTCGCATTGGGCGCAGATAGCCCGAAGGGGGGCCTTTTGCGCTTCGGTACGGAGGCGGGCGGTGAATGGTGACGGGTCGGCAGGCTGATCCGCGGGTGGCTCATTGCAGGTGGCCAGGATGGGGGCGGCAATGGTGTCTGGTACCACCACATGCGTTCCTTCCCATTGACCTACGCCCAGCAGCGCATGCCAGAGGTTTGGACATGGGCTTTGAAGAAGATCGGTCAGGGCGAAACGCATGGGACTGAGGTGACGGATTCGACCGATATCAGGTGGGCGGGATGCTGAGGGTCTGCGTGAAGGTGGGCAGGCTGATCGCACCGCTGGCGCTGTTCCAGGCCAGGGTGCATTGAATGGGGACGTTTTGCAGCGCGCCGGTCACCCAAAATCCGGGCTTGATGACGCCATATTGCCATCCGGCACCGATCGCGAAAGAGCTTTTGGTGATATTGGCCACACTCAGGCAGACATTGGCCGCCTGGTCATTTGTCAGGGTGGCTCCTCCGCTCACGACGCTGAAAACCAACGCCACGGTATTGCCCCAGCTTGCCGGCAGATTTGCCGCCCACGATGTGTTCATGGCCAGGGATTGCACCCATGCGGCCGGGGTGCAGCCAGTGCGCTCGTAAATGTTCAAGCCACTGACCCCACTGGATTGCCAGAATGCCAGGCTGACGACGGGAAACAGCGGATAGCTCAGCGTGCAAGCCACCTGGCCGTTCCGACTGATCTGGATCGTGGCAGTGACCAGGCCAGGGGTAGCCGTGAAGGTGAAGCCGCCAGTGGCTGTGCTGGCGCCGTGGGTAAGGGTCAAGCCCGAGATGGCACCGCTGGCGCCGGTGACACCGCCGGTGTTCAGCAATGTGACGGTAGTATTGTCCCAGTCTTGGCTGCTGTTGTTTTGGATATTGAAGTTGATGCTCCAGCTCGTTCCGCTGCCGCTCAGAGTGAAGCCAGGGCTACTGCTCAAAACGGTGGTATCCATTGGGAAATAGAGCAACATGTAACGCGGGTAGGGCGTGCTGATGCCGCTGGTGCCCCCAGCCAAATAGATCATGCCGATCACGCCGGTCGCAGGATGCGGAACCGGGTCGGAATAGGCACACTGAGTTTGCGGGATCGTGTCGGTGCCCCCATAGCAAATCCACTGCGAATTGCATGATCCTCCCCCGCTGAAGGGATGGACATTGGTGGATCCGCTAACAGCTAGGGCGGCGGCGTAATCCAAGTTATTTTCCAGATCCACCACCTTGTTGCCGGCCACATAGGTGGCGACGCTGCTCCATTCCGTAAATCCCGACATATCGCCATCCACGATGCTCAGAATTGGGAATGTTTGACCGCCTGAAAAATTATTGGCATAGGGCAAAACTGACGTGCCATCCACATAGGCCACACGATAATTGCCAGCCTTCACCGGCTGGCTTCCGAAGGAAAACCAGGCATCCGAACTGCCACCATTTACCTGAATGCTGGCCATGCATTGGGTGCTAGGATCCGTGTTCAATGTGGAACCGGCACAGGATCCCAGCATGGCCGGCGTATAAAGGCCCCAACGCAGCTTGAAATTGCCACTAGCACCGTTGCGACCATCAATCTGAATATAATAGGTGGTACCAGCCACGGCCGTGAAGCAGATGCTAGCTCCAACGTCCACACCGTTCCCGTCTCCCACGGACTGATCAAGCAGGAGAACCGGCCGATCCACGCGGCTGAGGCCCGTCACGCCGCTGCCGGTCTGTACAAACGCCTGCACCGTGCTTGGATAGTTGGTGATGGCCAGTGTCAGGATGTTGCGCGTCGTGAAATAATAGTTGCCGCTGGTTGCCGGGGTCCATGAATACCAGACGCTGGCAAAGGGGCCGACGATGGCGCGGGCCACGGGGTAGAGTGGTCCATATGCGTAGTTGTAATGGCCGGGCTCACCCGTATCCGCGCCGGTATTTGCACTGGCCCCCGTAGTTGTGCCGTTGACGCCTCCACTCGTAGCTGTGCTCAAAACGGCAGCGCTGGCAAAAAAGTCATTGGATGGCATGGCTCAGAAGCTGCCGCTGCTGTTCAGATATATCTGGGTGGTAGAACCAGCGCTGCAGGTGTTCACCAGGCTGATGCCCATGGCGATGCAATACCAGTATACCGTGCCACTCACAGGCAGTGGATATTGCGGGATTTGGTTGCCGGTGCCACCGGCAATTACGGTGTTGACGCAGATGTAGCATCCTGGAAGCACTGTCACGGTGCCGATCAGGACGGAAGCAAAAACAAATACGATACTGCCCACGGCATATCCGTGGGCATTGTTGTATTGCTCGACAGTGATGCTACCGCTGCCGCCGCTGATCTGCACCCAGGTGGACCCGCTATTGCTACCACTGGCGGTGCACCGCCATAAGGTGTTTCCGGTCGTGTCGACATAATGGTCGCCGACCCGGAAATAGGCGGCTGCCGGCAGCGAGCTGGATCCCGGTGCGCCAGAGCCGGTGAACTCGACAGGGATGCTGCCGGTGATGATCGTGGTCCCAGCAGTGGTGCTTTTCTGTACGACGCTCACCTGGTGTGTGGTTGCATCATGGGTGATGATGTTGGTGACGTTGCTGGCAGTCGTATCGGACGCGGTGAAATTCTGCACAGCATTTACTGCCGGCGCCGGGACACTATTTTCCTTGGGGCTATCATTGCCCAGGGTGACTTGGCCACCGGACAGATCCACGCCGCCAGCGCGCTCGCTGGGGTTGATTTTCGATAGATCCCGGTTCGTGAAAAGATTGAACACCTGAATCAGTTCTCCCACATCGAGATGCGCGACCGGCCCGCAATGCACCGTGGTCTTACTCACCGTCATGGGGATCCCAGGAGCAAAGCTGAACTCGTAGTCAACGGCCTGGATCATGGCAGCCATTGTTGTCCATGCCGTGGCTCCGCCGCTGAGGTTTAGTGAGTGCTTTCCGGGCTTGATCAGCGTGGCATAAGGCGCCTCCAAAATGGTATGCGTAAAACTGTATTGGAGCGTCTGCAGGGCCGCATAGATGGCCTGAGCAAAGCCAGTCGGATACGTCTCACCTGTGGCCAGCGTTTGCGACAGCGAGAAAACTCCGGAGGCAGTGTTGATCAACTTCACCCGGCACGTATGCATGTGCTCAGAGACCTGATCCACCAGGCTGGACGCGCCGGCGCTTGTGACTTTATTGTACGAAAAAAACGCCACGATGTTTGCCTCAACAACAGCCACGGCCGCGCCGCCGCCCACAACATTCATCCAGGAACAGGGGGTTCCGGTGACCAACTCCCATCCATACGTTCCCAAATTGATCGGGTTGCCAGAATTGTCGACAACCTGGATCCCTTTGGGGTGGGTTCCGGTACCGCCGTTTACGGTGCCGTCGATCAACGCAAGCGACCCGGCGCCCGAGCTCGGTATCTGGCCACCATTGGCCTGAGATTGAAGTGCTGGCACCTTGGCGGCCCACCAGGTGAGGCTGGCAGGGTTAAATATGGATGTCACCAATGTAGCCGTGGTCTTGGAGAGCTTGGGACCGCACATGTCCACCGAGACATCCAGGCTACGCAAACCGCTGGGCGTGCTCACGGGATAGATGTCTGAGCTCACATTCACGACACTGTTGCCATTGATCGTAGACGTGGCTTTGATATAGACGCCAACTCGCGAGGGGATCAGCTCCGGCCGTGGACGCACGCTGCTGGTCAGATGGGTGCGATTGCTGGCGCTGCCCTTGTAGGGCAGCGTGATGGTGGTCAAATTCGACTGTTTCCGGATGTTGAAAGTCGGGGGCGTGGTCGTGTAGTCGATCTCGCACATGCAGTCCGGATGCACCCGGAGCGCAACCTTGATGGCTTCAGAACAACGCATGGCGCGAACAGGATAGAAAGGAACATAGGTCGCGCAATCAGCCAGCGTGCCGATCTGTAGGGTAACCCCACCAAAGTAGATGGCATACGCCAATATCTCTTCAATCGTCTGGCCCGTGGTGATGTGTGAATATGATGGGGCGGGAGAATAGGTGCCGAATGTGCCATTGGGCAGAAGCTGGCCGCTGGCAGATGCCTGGAATAACACGCAATCCGGCCAGGTGAATGGCGTCCCGAACGTCGGAGTAGTGCCGGTAAATGCGGTGATCTGTGGCCAGGCGGCTTGCAGCGTGAGCATGCGCAGATCGTACCAGGCGTCTTCGATCACTAACTCCTGGCTGGCGCCGCTGGCGCTGGCCTGCCCCGAGTTGTCCGTACGTCGTCCTTGGAAGAGGATGCTCCCACCGCTCCACGTGGATCCGGCTCCAGTGCGGCCGGTGTAAATGATGCATGGAGCCTCGAACGGGATGGCCACGGCCGTCTCCGGAGGCAATTCCGCCAACGGCAGAGTAAACTTGCTCTCACCATGCGTGCCGAGGTTCAAATGGGCCGAGGCGCCGACACCCAGGGCAAGGAAGCTAATCTCGGTCCACGTTGAGCCGACCTTGTAAGCGATCGTTTCCATAATCTATTTCGACATTCCTGGAATGCCTCGTATCCGCGACTCGAGGGTAGACAATCGACTCGTAACGGCTTCAATTTTCTGAATATTCCGCTCAAGCAAAGTGCTCACAAAATCGTGATTTTTTGATTGCATCTCTATCAAGCGGACAGCCTGCTCAAATGTCAGCTTCTGGCCAGTAATCGACTGCTCCAAAACAACCAAAAACTGTTGCGAGGCGGAATCCACGTTGCCACCGCCCAGCGCAGTATCAGCAATGGATTTGCCAGTGGCAAATTTGCCGGCCGCATCGTTTGCAGCTGCATCGGGTGTCGGCATGTCGAATCCCGCTTTTGGTGCCTGATATTTTTCCCCCTTCGTTTCAAACACCTGGCGATTGGTCTCCTCCCTAAACTCTGCGTCTCCGGCGTCGGTCTCCTTTTGCTCGCTAACTTCGTCCATTTTCCCACGGATAGATTTGGCCTCCTCGGCGTTCTTCTTGAGAATGTCTCGGGTCTGGTTGTAGCGGCCCATATTGCCCGTCTCAATCCCGAGGCGATATTGGGCCGCCAGCTTCTTGATCAGATCTGGCTCCGCCGCCTTGAGTTCATCGAGCTGTTTTTGCATGGTACCGACCATGGCTGACTCGACAGCCGCTTTCTGCTTCTCCCGCCATTCGTTGAGCTGAGCATCCAAGGCCTCGAACTTCTTCTTGATTGCCTCCTTCTCCGCTGGACTGCCTGCCGCAGCCACTTCCTTCTCTTCTTCTGCCCTGTTTAGCTCCTTCTGTCGGGCATAAGCATTGTCCAGATCATGGAGGTTCTTCTTGAGATTTGCCTCGTCCTTTTCCGCCACGCCCTGCTCCTTGGGATGCATGGCTTCATCCAGTTCGCGCACAGCCTCCAAGGCTGATTTGGTGGATTCCACAATGCGTTTGGTAGCCTCCTCCTGCGCTTCCGCCGCACCCTTGACCTTCTCCTTGTACATGTCCCAATACTCCATGACGGCCTCAACCGCCAGCATCGCAATAACGAGTGGCCCCAGGGAAACAAGGACTTCCTTCAGCGCCACATTAAACTCCTGAACCCCAACTGCGCCGCCTTCCGCTGCCTCCCCGGCAGCCCTATATGAGGAAGACAAGAGCTCCAATACTTCGCCCAGGCCAGGAGAGATCCGATTGAGTTCACCCATGATCCGCCGGAGTGCCCGATGTTTCTCTCCCGACTCACCTGCTTTCTTTCCGGCCTCTTCAACCTTTTCTCCCGTCGACTCCGAGGATGCCCCCATATCTGCAACAGCATCGGTGGTATCCTTGGTCTCATCGTTAAGACCGGCGGTTTCCCCCTTCAGTTTTTGCAGGGCATCCCCGGTCTGCTGGGCGGCATCGACGGCGCTGGATGCGTCACCGGTGATGAGCAGCTTGAAGTCTTGATCAGGCATGGGACAGATTGGGCGGTTGCGGACGTATGGCTATTGCTAAACGGTGCGGATATTTGCCTCGAAATAGAGTAGGCTGTTGCCATTTCCGTCCACCACACCGTCGTTCTTGCGGTCAACGCTGAGGCTGAGGAGATTGCTGGCGGTGATTTTGACGCTGCTACTGGCAATCACACCCGCCGCCTCGAGCATGGTTATGATGGTGTCCAGGTCGGCCGGCTGGATCTGCACCGGCGGGACGCTGATGGATTGAGTGGTGATGACGTTGGGGTTGATTTCGATTGGCATAATTTTTAGTTGGAAATTTTGTAAATGGACATGATCGCGTTTGTCGTCGCACCGCCCACCAGGCCGAGGCCATTATAATTGGTTGGTGCAATAGAAATAGCTGTGTTCGCGGGCAGGACCACGAGTAACCCATTGATCCACGGCCCACGGTCAGACGCACTTGATCCACCACCATAAGAGCCCGGAATTACTGGCCCGATGGGAACACCATTGGACAGGACGGCCAAAGAAATTGCGTTGTTATTTTGGTAATCCGTTTGCGTGTTTAGCACAAATAATCCGGCGTTCAAATTGGTTACGGTTCCAGCGGGAAAGTTGGCTGTGAAATTATTGCTGACACCAGTCGTCCCATTCCAGTTGGTAATAGCGTTCAACGCTGCAATGGTTGGGGTTGGGTTTGTCTTCCACATCTGTATGCAATCAACTCGAAGGGCGGTCGACAGGTTCAGGTTTGTCAAACCAGCCCCATTCCCATTGAACGCACCAGATGCAGTCACATTGCCCGCAGCCAACGATCCATATATGGTCTCAGCCCCCATGACGTACAGGTTTGAATTGGCGTAGATGTTGCCGTTGTAGAAGTCAATGGACGCCGGGAAACTGCCGCCAGACTCCACCAGTCCATAATTCGGGTAGAAGCCGGTGCCCGGTGCATCCGGGAAAATGACGGCCGCGCCGTTGGTGACTTGCATCGAGTTTCCACCCGCATAGAACCACACCGAATTGTTCGTATCCACCCAGTGGACCTTCACTCCATTGGTGCCGTACACGGCAAACGGATTCGTGGTCGTTACCGGGCTCTGATACACCGCAAACCCGTTGGAAAGGAATGCGCTGCCGGACAACTGCAGGTTGGACGCGATAACGGTGCCAACCGGATGAGAAGCTCCGTCGCCGACATATAGGCCAGCCGCCGTCGCGTTAAGTGCTTGCGAAGCCTGTGAATTAATTTGCAGCGAAACACTTGCGTTTAGCCGTCCGGCATAGACGTACCCACCTGACTGAACCAGTCCAAGGCCTGCGATCAGCGCGGCGGCAGAGTTGTTTGTAATACACAAATTGGTGGACAGCGTAAGAGAGCCGTACTGATTGCTTAAGCAAAGCGCCCCGAGCGCATTCGTCATTATCCACCAAGTTGCGCCACCACTCCCAAGTTGGTAGCCATTCGGCCCGAGGTTCGTGATGGTCTGCCCCCCGCCATTCGTCACCACGCCATTGGGCATTGATCCCCCACTACTCGGAAGCGCAGACCACGGAACAGGAACCTCGACCCCGCCCGATGTCGTGCCGAGTAGGTTCGTGGATCCGCCGCCGGCTGCGATATTCGTGACCGCGTTTCCAACGATTGCGGTCGGGGGAAGATTGGAGAGGTACTTTCCATTTCCAAAGTAGAAGTTGGTGGCCGGCAATTCAATGTTGCCAAGTATTGCGAGGCCATTACTGCCACCAGTGATTGAATCATAGAGGCTGCTCACACCGTCGGCAAAATAGGCGGCACTTGGGCCACCACCGAACGTGCCCATATACACGCCGCTGGTGTTCGTATAGTTGTAGCCGTCCGTGTGCGTGACAAAGAGGTTGGCATTCACCAATCCGTTCGTCGCATTCTGAGCCGCACCAAAAAGGTCAAAGAAGCCAATGCTTTTCCAAGCAGCCGAGCCCAGGACATTCGTCGAACTCTGGGCCGCACCAACGCTGTCGTAATTGGTCGGGATGAAGACGATCGGGCCTGCCACGCTCGGCAGGGCCGCATTCGTTGGCAAGGCATTGGTGATAGTTCCGCTGCCCCCGCCAGAACCCCCAGTGGGTACCGCATTGCTGGCGAGATTCCCGAAGGCATCCAAGCCAAGCATCCAGGCGACAGGATTACCATTTGTGCCGGGGACATAACCGCCAAGGGAAAAAGCTCCAGGCAAATAAATGTTGGAGCCGATAAACGCATTCGTATTGATCAAGGTGACGACGTTGATCGTATTGGTGGCTGTTGGCACAATGATATGAATTCCCTGGCTCCAACCGTCCACTCGCACGGTATATCCCCAGCTCAGCAGGTTGGTAGTGATGCTGCCGCCGACTGGCTGAAGGGTGATGGATGTGAGCGGCACCAGGTTGGTACCATAAGTCGCCGGCGTGACGGGATCCGGCGTCACCAAGATGGTGCGGTTGGCCGCGCTACCGTTTAATGCCTGCAAGGAAAAGAGCACGGGCGTGGCCGAGCAATGCAAAATTAAAAATGCAAAACTAAAAATGAGGGCGAGTTTTCTCATGAAATATCGTCGGTCTCGAAGGTCATGCTGTGCATGCACTCCTTGCCGTGGAGATCGTGGGCGCTGCTGCTCAGCACGGCGTTGTTGAAGTATTGCGTGGTGGCACCCTGGATCACTTGCAGATTCACGGCCACACCCTTGAAGGTGGATCGAAGCGTCTTGATAGCGGCCAGGGCGGCATCAGCGCTGGCGTAGTTGCTTGACCAGCGCAAGGCCAATTGGCCTTGGGTGTTTGATTGGGGCACCTTGACCGTATTGGCTGCGCCATAGCCGCTCACGCTCTGCAACTGGTCGCGGAACGTGGGGGCAAATCGTTCGTTGGCATCACCGGCTGCTTCGTTGAAGAGAAGCGTCCAACCAGAACCGCCGACGACTTGGTAGTTAACGGTCATGGATCAGAATCAGGCGCTGAACGCCAACAGCGCGGCCGGCGCGCCGGCCGTGAACGTCATGCTTGTCACGAAGCCAAGCTCTCCGTTGCCCAATTTGGTCCCGCCAAACTCGAAGCCGGCGCCCTTGATATCCGCTTGCTTGAGCGTGATGGTCTTGCTGTTGGGGCCGGTCAATACCAGATCGGCCGCATTGGTGCTGGCTCCCAAACGCAAGCCCTGGGTGTGGGCCAGGAGAGCAGCGGCAATCTGCGTCTGCGTGGGACCGACCGGGCGCACCTTGGCCATGAACGCCACCGAATCCAGCACCATGTGCCGGGTGAGCTTCTGGACGGTGCGCGGCGAGTATTTGATATCCGGGATGATTTCCCAGCCGTCCTCGCCTTCGAGCGTGGAAGCGCCATCGCCACCCCAGCCGGCGAGCGTGCCCCAGGCACCCGTCCACCGGCCGCGCACGAAGTCCGTCAGGGCCATTGCGTCGCCGGGATCCACGCCGGCCGTTTCGGTAATGGCATTGCCCGTCAGCAGAAAGCCACTGGCACCTGGCGCGAGCGTAGGATCGCCCAGGCAGGATATCTTTACGGGGCCATAAAGGCCTTCACCAGGGCTCAGCTTGAGCGAGGGATGTCCCACCACGGCCGTGCGCACGGGCATGTACAAGCGGCCGTCCGGGGTAAAGATTTTGGCTGGGCTGTTGGTGGCACCATGCGGACGGGTGCCAATGACCAATGCGCCGGCCCCAAACCCGGTACCGCTGGCGGTGGTGACGCCCAGGTAGGGCGGCAGGAGCGTGGGCAACAAGTGCCAGGCGTCAAAGGGCGTCACGTCGATTTCGCCGGTAACGTCATCCAAGCCTTCGGCAATTTTGCCGAACATGGCCGTGGCAATGTCGCTCGTCTTTTCGTTGATGGAGAATTTCACCTGGCCCGATGCGCCATTGGCCTGCATGGCAACGGAGTTGTTGCCCAGGTAAACTTTGGCGGGGCCGGTGTAGTAAGTTTGTGCAGACATAAGGGATGACGGTTAATGGCGCTGAGTTTGACGGCGGTTAGTTTTTTTCGGGCGAAGCGCTGGCGGCTTTGATGGCTGCGGCTTGGGCGGCGGCGGCATCGGCCGCAGCGGAGGGCGCGAGTTGCTGGGACAGGAATGAGATGGAGGTGAGCTGATCGGAAAACATGGCGCACCAGCGGGCATAGTCGCGGGTATCAAAGCCGCTAGCCTTGAAAGCGTCCATTTTGATTTGATCGGCAGTGAGGATGTCTTTGCCGGCAGCGGCTTCGGCAGCGGCGCTGGCGGATTTGGCGAGGTCGAATAGGGTGGTTTTGGTCATATTTTGAGGTGGTTAATTGGGCAAAATTGCCCGGTTAATGCTGCTGGAAATATTGTTGTCGCCCGCCAGGTAGGCCCGCGCACGCAAGATGCAGCCGCCCACGGGGACATTGACCGGCGTGCCGGCGACAAAGAGCTGGGCAGTGGATCCTGGATAGACCTGGTTCGATCCATTGAAGGGAAACGAATCATCCAAGGTGTACCAGATCTGGGCGCCAGGCGTGGCGCACGCAAGCTGGAACCGCGCCGGGCCGGTGGCCGTGAGGATTGCAGGCATCTGCACGGCCGTCATTTGCTGCTGGCCCACTTCAACGCATTCAAAATTGACCTGGTAGGATATTGTGGCCACGTCGGCGTCCTTGATCTCCACGGGCTCAATGCAAGGTTTGCCGGTGGTCATATTGGCCACCAGGCCAATCATGTTTTGCGTTTTGATCACGTCGCGGATCTTCCGGGCGACTTTGCGCGCGCTCAAACCGGTGCCATTGGGATCATTATTCAGCTCGACATTTTCCATCACCTGGATTGCCGGCTTGAGAATCATCGGGCCGAATTGGAGATTGTTGCTCATGTCATCGGCGACGACCTGCAGGACGATCACTGCCACACCGCGCTGGCCGCCCTTCTCGCTGATCACCGCTTGCGCACGAGCATATTCGACGGCCACATCGCCCTTTTCGGCCACCACAATCGGGATATTCGCAAAGAACGCGTCAGTGGCCAGGCAGTTGGCGAGCTCCTGGGGCAGACGATCAATGATGTCTGTATTATTCATTGGTCTATGAGCCCATGGCTTTCCATTCCGCCACGATCGCAGAGCTGATGCGCAGGTTATAGATCTCGCGCGATTCCGCCAGGCCGGTGCGGAATGGGGCGCGCTCAGGCATATTGATGTCGTGGGCCTTGGACTGCACCACGGTCTCGCGAACGCGCTTGGCCCCGGCCTTGGCAAAAATCAGCATGCTGTTGGGACTGGTAACAACTCCGCTCTTGGAAAGGCGCGAGAGCGTGCGGGTCACCAGGTTGCCGCGCGCATCGGTTTTGTGCCGGATGGTCATCTGGCGCGGCTCGCGGTGGATCCGGCCGCCGAACTCGTGAATGGCGGCGTATTTCACTGCCGCGCCTATTGCGCTCTGCACGGTCGTGGCCGTGATCTGCTGGGCCGGGCTTGCATAGGCCATCTTGCGCAACAATCCAGAGCGAACGCCCAGCTTGTGCTCAGCCGGCGGGAACGGTCCTTTGCCGGTCAAATGCTTCTGCTCAATGTTTGCCTTGGCATATTCATTGGCCTTGTCCATGCCACGCGCCACAGCCTGCACCAGGCGCGCGGGCAGCGTCTGATAGCTGGCGACGATCTTCTCCGCCTTGGGCGAGAGCTCAATTTTAATGATGGGCGTCATGTGAGCTGGAAGCGCTTGAAGCTCTTCAGGGTGTTCTCCACATTGGCGGCCCAGTCTTCCGGAAAACGAATGCTGGTATCCGCGCCAGCCTTGAGCAGATTCGTGCCGAGCTTGTTGCTGTTGGTCCACACATGCTCGCACTGGGTGAGCCAGGCCTGGAAAAGCTCGGCCGGAAGCATGAACTTGTCGGCACCGATGCCCGCCTGATTGGCCGTGATATCGCTGGGGACGGTGCTCGGATAGTTCGGATCATCTGGCTCAAGCTGCTCCCACCAATAGCCTCCGTTGTAGGTGAGCCGCACCTGCATGGGCCGGCGGCCGAGCATGTAACCAAAATCAATGTAGCCTTTTTCCTCATCGGTGCTCACGGGCTGGGCCGTGATGTTCGCCCAGGCGTCGGCGGCGAAATAGCGGATTTCGACTTTCGTGAACTGCGTCACCGGGTTGCGCCGGGTAAACCAGTGAGGCCGATCGGCACTGAAAACTTCCAGGATGTTCTGCGCATACATCCATTCACGATTGGTGTATTGCGCGAACTGGCCCACCACGCCCAAGCCCAGCGCCTGGATGCGCGAGTCAAAGCGGGTATCAGCTTTGCTCGTGCCGGCCAGCAAATAGTTTTTGAGATAGGCAAGATTGGAAAAACCGGCGTTCATGGGGATTTACGATTCACGATTGACGATTTACGCACGCTGGGATGAGAGCCACAGGCCTCGCAGTTAGCGGGGTGAGACGGATGCGACTGATGGGGCTGAGGGGCAAAGCCCGCCAAAGGACGCATTGGGACGCGCGTCTTTAGGGTGCGCGGGTCGGGCATGCGATCCTTTGGCGGGGTGTTTAACATGGGCTTAAGGCTGGATTACGGACCAGTGCGGTACGGCTTCTTGGCGATTTCCACGGTGACATTCGTCACGGTGGCGCCGATGGGCAAGGTGCTGAGACTGTCCAGGCGAAGGAAGCCGGGCGCGAACAGCGTCAACTGGGTATTGGTGGCGACGTAGGTCGTGCCGTTCAGGATGAGCGACTGAGTGAGTGCATTGGTCTGCCAGTACACGCCATCGTTGGAATAATCCCAGTTGGCCACGAAGTTGGTGCCAGTGCCAGCATTCAGGAGCTGGCCGCCGAGCTCGATGCCCAGGGTGTCACTGTTCACGACCGAGACCAAGCCAGGGTAATTCACCGTGATGTTGGTGGTATAGGTCGGGATATTCGTCCAGATGCCAGTGTTAAACTGCCAGTTGGCGTTGGTGATGATCGTGGTCGCATTGGTGATGGCCGCGGTGTAGTACACGGCGGTTGCGGTACTGACGATGTTGGACCAGCCGCCGGTGCCGTTGGTGGCCGCGCCGGAGGTGTTCAGCAGATTCGTCCAACCGGCGTAGCCGTTGACGGCCATGACGTTGTATTGCGATGGATTGCCAAACACATACGGCTGCACCTGGGCTTGGGCGCTGGGCGCAAAGCTCAGGAACAGAGTGGCCAAGATGAGGGCGGCGGCAGCGGCCACCTTCGAGAGCCAGCGACTAAGGCTGGTGTATTGCCAGGGATAGATCTTCGCGGTCTCTCCGGGAGCAATGACTTTGCCATCCACCGGGATCGGGAAATCAGCCGTGTTTTCCACGGTGATCTGTTCGGCGGGTTTGAATTTTTTCAACCCAGTGGCGAATTCCAACAGGGCTCGGCTGTTGGCGTAGTTCTTGTCATTGGACGGAACCAAGCCCAGCTCAACGACGAGCTTTTGCAGCTCATCCAAGGGGAGCGCTTTAATTTCAGATTCGGATTTCAACATATATTAACAGGATATGATTGGAGTTGGTGTTTACCCCGAAGGATTTCGGGGTATAGGGTTTAGACCGCCGCGTTCGAGAGAACGGCGAACGGTTTGAGGGTGGTGGATCCGGGAGTCGTCAGGATCTTGACGCCGGCGCGCAACAGCGTGCGATAGGCAACCAGGTTTTGCGGGAAGCCAATATCCTCGCTGGTGGCCAGTTCCAAGTCGGCGCGGATGCCGTTGACCTGACCATCGGGATCGCCAAATGCCGCCACGGGCTGGCTGTTGCCGTCCGTGTTAGGCGCGATGGCGGTCGGGTGGACGGGATAGCCCAGGATGCTGCCGATCGAGCCCGGCGAGGGAACCTCCTGCCAGGTCTGGAAGATCGGTCGGCCCAAACCGTCCTTGATCAGCGCGATGCGCGCCATCATCTGCGGGTGCGCCCACCACATGGGCTTCTTGTTGAGTACTTGCGCGCTCACGCCCAGGATCGTGGCCACGAAGTCGTCAATCAACAGCTTGCTGACGACGGTGCGGCCGGCGCCGGCGCTGACGCCCAGGTTGGAGTTCGCCAGGGCGGCGTTGAAAATCCCGACGTAGCCGGCATTGGTGGTGTCCGCATTGCCGTTGCCGATAAAGGCAGCGGTATCCATGCCCCAGGCGATCGACTGGATCATCTGGCGCACGACGTAGGGAGCCAGATCCACGGTGGAGTCTTGGAGCAGTTCGCGCGCGACATACATGAGCACGGCCAACGTCTGGACGATCAGGAGCACCTGACCGCCGCCGAAAGCACCCGCCGTGATCTGCGAGGATTCCGCCAAGCTGGATTGAGAGCCAATCCAATAGAACTGCGGGCGGCTGGTGGCCACGGGCAGCACATTGGTGCGGGCGCCCACCCGATCAACTCCCAGCGTGGCATAATCGCCATACTGCAGGAGCAAATCATAGATGGTGTCAAACGTCGCGGTGGGCACAGTAGCCTGGCCGAGGCCGGTGTCCACGCCGGTCAGCGCCTTGTGGGCGGCCTTGCCGTCTTCAACGAACTTCAGATGGGCCGGATCCAGTTTGCTGGCGCCCTTGGCCGCCAGGATGTAGCGAGCCAGAGCATTGATTCCGAAGCGGAATTCTTCATCCGCCAAGGCACGCGCGATGGGGCTGCGGAAACTGGAACGCGCATTGATGGCAACCGATTTCTGCACAGCCATGATCTTTTTGTTGATGTCCTCCACGCTGGAATTGGTGGCGTTCTTGACCTTGGTCAATTCCTCCATGGCCGATTTGACTTCTTTGTCGGCGCGATCCATATCGGCGAGCACCTTGGCGATGTCGTTCGACTGTTTGGTTTGCGTCTCGGTCAGTTTCTCGACGCCTTTAAGCACCTTGCTTTCGAACGAGGCACTTTCGCCGCCTTCAGCGCCGGCCTTGTCCCGAAGGATGCAACCGAAGGGAAGCGCCGCACAGGCGAAGACGCCTTTGTGCATCATGCCCAGGGCGCCCAGGAACAGTTTGGGGGATACCGCCGCCAGGGGCAGCAGCAGCGATGCGCCGAGTGTGGGCAGCGCAAAGCAGATGGCGATCACGGCGAGCATGGCAAAACCAAGCCAGCCGAGCATTTTTTGACGATTCAGATATTGTTTCATGAACTACTAGATTTGATTGATGGTTAACTGCATTTCCAACAGGAAGCGCTCCTGCGCCCGACGCCGGGCCACCAGCACAGCGTCGGGGCTGTCGGTGCTGGAGGCGGTTTCACGTTTCGCGTGTTCCGTTGAAATCTTTTCGAGCAAGGCATCATTGATGATGCCGGCCTTGTAAGCCTTGGCCACGGCGTTGGGATTGGCGCCCACCACGCAGGCGCTCAGTTCCATCTGCTCCCATTGGAGATGGATGGCGCGCACATCGGTGCCGGCGGGCACGTTCAAATCGCGAAGCGCTTCCTGGAACTGGCTCTGGTTGCTATCCCACTTTGTGACGTAGCTGATCGGCATGAAGCCGATGCTCACCGCCTTGAGGTAGCCGGCCAAGGTCATCTTAAAACCAACGTTTGCCAGATGATCTTCGGGAAGGCCGGCGTCAATTGCCCACTTTACGGTCTCAGTCACGGAACGGTTGGCAACCTTCCAGTCGATGACGCGGCCCAGGAGGCAAGCCACGGACTCGTAATTGTGCGAATCGACAAACGGCGCGTTCTTCTGGAACCGATCGAAGCATGCGCCGTCTGCCTTGACGACCTCGCCATAGCTGTCCAGGGATTCGTCGGTGGCGACGTATTCGACAATGCCCGCCTTTTCGTCAATCACCTTGACGGTCGGGTGAATCGTGCGGCGGATCGTGGTTTTGGCGGGGTAGAGTGATTTCATGGGCGGGATTGGAGATTGGGGCCGACAAGAGCCATTGTCGGCATCTTGCTGTTCAAATATGCCGCAGTGTCGGCATTGGCATGCTGGCTGTGGTACGTGAGCTTGCCACCAGGGCAATCTTGCACCGTCACAGCGACGCCGCGACGATTGCGGTTGACGATAAGATCCTTCCGGATCGTGTTGGCAAAAGTTTTTCGCATATTAGTCTTCTTCCTCCTGTTCACCTGCAGGCGCCTGCACGGCGATCTGCACGCAGTGACAATTGATCACATTCTCCGGCGAGCCGGCGGGATCGCCCGGATACATCAGCTCTTCGCCGGCCACCAGGAAGGGCTGATCCAGCGGGATCGGATTATCCGGCCCGAAATTCTCTTCGGCCTCCTGGTGAGCCAGACGCACATTGTCGCCATGACTGGTCAACCATGCCTTGTACTCAATGCCGGCGTTTTCCATGGCCACGTTGCGGCTGAAGCCATAGGCCGCGCTGGTCTCTGTCATGGCGATCCGGCGCGCCTCGAAGTTGCTCAAATGGTTGAACACCGTTTTGACGCGTCCGGCGAGCTCTGCCATGGTCTCGCCTTTATCCAGGCCGGCCTTGAGCGCGGTCCGCAATTGGTTGAACGCCGTGTCGGATACGCCCTTGATCAGGTTTTCCCGACTGGCAATGAACTTCTTGGCATCAGCCGGCGGAAACTTCCACGGATCATCCTTGCGGCCGATTTCTTCCAGCAGCTCCGTGCCGGCAGTCTGCAAGGTGATCTGGGTGACAGGATCCAGCGCACTGCTGATATCGTGCTTGAACATCACTTGGTCGAAGATCACGTCCACCAGGGATTTGGTCTGGGCGGACTTGTCGGTGTGCGCGTGTTCCAGTTTGCGCAGCGCGGCGGCCCGGTACTGGAGGAAGAGCTTGCTGCACTTGCTCTGGTACATCTTCACGCTCTTGGTGCGGAGACGCATCAGAGATTGCCAGAGCTTTTCGTTCTTGGAGGATTTGACTTTGGATTGGCCGGGCGGCGCGCATTTGCAGCGGAGGGCGGCAAGCATGGCCTTTACTTCGGGGGCGTCGCCATCCTTGGGAGTATCGCTGCCGTCGTCGATCGCGCCGGGCTGGCCGCCGTCATCACCGATTGTCTCACTGAAGTCGCCAGGCGTGGGAGCGGGATTCACTTCACCATCTTCGTTGAGCACCGGCGTGACGCTCACCGGTAGATAACCGACTTCCCAGCCAGGATACTTCACCAGTCCCAGGGCAAGATATTCATTGATCTCTTCCATGGGCATGCCCTGGGCCGCCAATTTGGCGATGCTGTCTAGCCTCTCCTTCCGAACCTCTTGCATGCACGGATGCTCATCCCAGTTTAGCCCCACTTCGATCCGCTGGCCGGTCAGCTTGAAAAATAATTTCTCCAGGGCGCCGCACAACTTTCCGCCGGTCGGGATGCATGCATTGATCAGGAGCTGGAACATGTCCGAAGCGCTGCCGATGGAGTAGGACGCTTTAATGTCGGCCATGGACATGGGCACATCCAGCCCATTATAGATCTCGTGCCGATGCTCAATCCGCTGGGCCACAAACGATGGATCAATGCTGGCCAGCTCGGCGTTGTGCAGTTCCACATCGCCACCCACGACCACGTCGCGGCTCTCGCCGCGCAAACTGGCCATGCGGCGCGCTTTGAACTCGGCAATCAACTGGGCACGTTGCTTGTCATCCGGATTGCCACCCTTGACGCTGATGATGCGCGAAGTGTCGCCATTGTTCGCCATCAGGTTGCGGGCAAATTTGCCGGCCAGCCAGTCCGCCTCCGCCGCCACATGCACGGCTCGGTAATCGCCCAGGCCGCGATGTTCGTCGTATGGATTCCAGCCGCGGAGCCGCACGACCTGGTCGGGATCCAGATTCACCGTCTGGCCACCGACGCGGGTCATCGTCCATTTGACGATTTCGCCATCCTCAATGGTCGGACGCATCCGGTCAGGTTGCGGGATGAGGATCGGCGCATACGGATTGAGCTTCACCTCCGGAAAAGGCACCCGGTTGCCGGCATCCATGATGACCCAGAAACACTCCGCCATCTTGAGCCAGCCAACGCTGGCTTCCACAAAATCTTGGTACGTCAAGTCTGCGACCGGCTCTTTGAGCCATTCGGATATCTGGGGCAGGTCGATCAGTTCGCTATCGGACCGGTAAACGATCCCGCGCGCGGTGGAAAGCTGCCGGAGGCGGCTACCCCGCCGCCGGACGGTAACCCCGGTCGGCCGGCTAAATAGCACCTGGCAGGAGGCGATCGGCTGAGAAATCTTTTTGATGGCGCTCCGGACCCAGGCGGATTCGGCATACGGCTTGTAAAGATTCTCGCTGGAATTGTGACCAACGCCCCGCGCAAACCAAAAAGCAGGCAGTCCCTGGGTGAAATTCCCGGTCCCGATGCCGGCATCGGTGGGGTCGCGGCGGCTGATTTCCATGTCCGAAGCCCGGATCCCGGAGGGGGTTGGACCGAAAAAACCGGAAAAAAGGTTGCCGAAGGTCAATTTCAAGCGTTTACCTCCGAGTAGGGTGAAGTTTTTAATGGCCCGTTAATCAGGCGCGCGCGCCCGCTGGCAGGGCTGGACGTGCCCGAGCCACCATCCTGCGGCCAAAAACCCGTCACGGGCCTTCCTGGGGCCATTCTGGGCATGCTGGAAAGGGTCAAAATCATACGGTAGCGCACCATAAGTTGAGGGGGCGATCCATCAGGGCGTACTCGGCCTGTTTCCCGGAGTCGAAGGTGTCGCCGTGCCGGCCGTCGCTGTCCACCGGGCAGGTGTATTTGCCCTGTGCCTTCATGGGCAGGCGATGATCCTGTTTGATGTAGTCGTCGGCCGGCAGGACCGTGCGCCCCTCATTCACGGCGGCGCAATACAAGTCGCCTTGGTACGTCTTGTAGTTGATGTCATTCCCGTAGCCGGTGGGCTTGGGTTCCACCTTGGCATTGCCCAGGATCAGTTCGATAGGGATCAGCGGCGAGAGATCATCCTTGGTCTCTTCGGCGGCCAGGCGCTCGTTGCTGGCATCAATGCACAACCGCCGGGCCGGACCGCCAGCGGGACGTTCGCGGACCACGCGAACGCCACGCTGGAGATAATCCGACATCACCGCCCGCTTCTTGGATTTGAACACGAGCACCAGACGTTGGAATCGTTCGCCACTGACGTTCTCGGTAAACGTGATGGAACTGGGGTTGCTCATCTCGCCGGTCGTGCTGGCCACGTCAAAGCCCACCCCGACCGGGCCGTCACGGAGTGAACCGCGCAATAGGTCGAACGCGCGCCGGGCATCGCTCTCGGTCTCCACAAACACGAAATGGCTTTGGCCGATGCCCCGGCGCTGGGCCGAAAGTAGCGCAATCAGGTCGATCGCCGCCGCGCCACCTGACTTGTGATTGAGCGCATAGGTGCCGTCCCAGCCGGACTTGAACTGGGGAAACATCCGGCATTGCTCATAGGTCATGGGCTGGCTGTGATCGTCAAACAGCTTATGGCCGGCCGCATAAGCGTCCTTGAGCGCCACGCGATGGATCAGTATCCCATGTTGGCCAATATAGAGATGCCCGGCCGGATTGGCGGGGAACTGTTCATCCTCAGTCTCAGCCGTGATCTCGCGCGGCATGGTGGTCTCGAAATACGGATGACGGTCGTTACTCGAAAGATTCGAGGCATAGATGATCTTGAGATCGGGGGTGTCGCGCATCATGGGATCGGTGGCCATGCGCAGCTCGGTCTCGAAATTGGCGTTGGTGAAACCGGCCTCATCCCGGAGCACCGTGGCACGCCAGGAGCGGGCCGTGGCCGGATTGGGAGCGATCACCTGCAGGCGGGAAAAGTGCGTCTTGTCAAAATAGAGCCGGAGCTCCATCCGACTGCTTTGGTACAACTCCGCAAAATCTTCCGGGGTCAGCCCCTTGAGCAATTTGTCCGTGCTCGAATCGGCCACCTGGAAGCTGAGCTTGTTTTCGTCGGCCCCGGTTTCGAACACCGTGCGCACCGCAGCGGCCTCGTTCATCACCAGCATGGCTTGCTCGGCAGCGGAGAGCGTGACCCCGACCAGTTCCTTGCCCAGGAGTAGTGATGCGCTGGCAGCAATGACCATGCGGCCGGATTCCTTCGACATTTCGTCGAAGGCGATATCGCCCAACGTGGTGGACTTGCGGCAGCGGCGCGCCCAATAGAGAGCGATCTGCCGCACCTCGCGCACGGCCACCAGCGCCACGTTCTGATATTCTCGGCGGATCCTTTTCACTTGGGGATAACCACCTTTCCGCTGGCCTGGAGTTCATCCACGCCCTTGAACGCTTCCTTGCGCATGGCGGCGATCTTGTCGGCATTGCTCAGATTGCTCCCGGCGATCCGCTCCGCGGCCTCGCGCGTGGCCTTGTCCAGGATCTTTTCGCAGAACTCCATTTCGAACTTGGAGCGTTCGAGCTGCAGCTTCTCCTGCATGCGCGCTTCCGCTGCCCGTCGAATCTCAATCTTGATCTTCTCGAAGCCCGCTTCGGTCTGCATGCGCGCGAACTCCAGCACGGAATGCAACAGCCGATCGGCCATCTCCAAATACTTCGGATTGGCCTCGCCTTTGACCTGCAAAGTCATGATGAGCGACTGCACCACATTGATCAGCGTCTGGATCTCCGGCGGCGCTTCCGTGGCGAACGCGGCCTTGACCTGTTTGCTCATCCGGCTGCCGTTGGCGATGTTCTCCAGGAATCGCTTGTCGGCATCCCGCTTTTGTTTGTCAGCCCACCATTCCGAGAGACGACCGACGGAGATCTGGCAGCCATCGGCCGCGAGCTGCTCCTGCGCCTGGGCCAGCGTGAGGCCGTCGCCGCCGTCCTCTCGGGCAGTGAGCCACTGAGTCAGCCGGGCGGCGAACGGGTCAAGGCTGGATGCGCGCTGTTTGGCCATGATCAAGTCAGTGAAGCTGCCGTGCCTTGTGCGTGCCCTTGTCCGTGAGCGTCCAGGAACGCTCCTGGGTGAGATCATCCGTCACGCCGCAGATATACCGGTCGCCGGCCAAAGACCGGAGCTTCTCGCGCACGTCATCATCGGTGGGTTCGCCAGGCCGGCAAAGGATCTGCACGGCGGTCAGCAGCGCGGGCTCGGGCATTGGCGTGCCATCGCATTGGAGCAAGCTGACCAGGATGGCCCGGAGAATCTTTGATTTCATATTACTTCTTGCCTTTCATCTCGCCGCGCAGCTCCCGGACTTCTCCCAGGATCTCGTTCACGCGATCATGCACCTCGCTGATCCGGCCTTCGCTGGCGTCATCCAGGCGTCGTTCCATGGCCGGCAGATCCACACGGAATAGATCCTTTAGCCGGTCGATATCGGACTCGTGCCGGGCGACGATTGCTTCCACGTGGACGAAGCGCTGCTCCGTGGCATCGTGGTTGTACCTTTTGGACGCCTTCCGGAATTCCGGAGTGGGATCCTGGTCGATCTTCACGGCCGTCTTGCGCCCAGCGAGGGACAGGGCCACGACGAACGCGCCAAGCGTGCCGATGGCGATGGCAGCTTCGCCCAATTGGGTCCAGGTAATGTCGGCCAGGGTCAGCATAGTTATTTGATGGCGGTATATGCAGTCTCCACCGCTGCATCCAGCGCGAGGCGATAATTGTTGATGTGATGGTCGATGACGGGATCCAATGCCCCGGCGAACTTCGCAACCGTGAATGCGCGGTAAATTCCCCAGGCATCAGAGAGTAGCAGGCGCCAGATCGGCGGATTGAGCCAGAACGGACTGCTGTTCAACGGCGACAGGCTGCTGATGAACATTTCGTTGCCCACGTGCCGATAGGGATCATGCCAGGCCGGCAGGTGCGGGATGCGTGGCACGATGTCCTCCTGATACACCACCCGAAAGGTTGTCCGGCCCAGGACGGCATCATAACGCTGCTTAAAGTCGCCATTGCCCACGCGTGGCTGGCCGAAGGTGTATACCTGGGCGATCCGAAAACCGTTGCGCTGCAATTCCAACGCGGCCAGGATCGCCAAGGCGCCACCCAGCGAATGACCGGTGATGAACAGCGGCTTGCCGCTCTGGCGGGAAGCGAAACTACATCCGCCCAGGGCGAGCAGGAGCTGCTCGAAGATGCTGTTGAACGCCCATTCGAAACCCTTGTGAATCTTCGACACCGTGCCATCCACACCCGAAACAAGCGTCGTCCGTTGGAACTGGGCGTCAGTAATCCAATTGCGGATGCTGGCAGACCCACGGAACGCCAGCACGATGCAATCAGCATCCTCGACGATCAGACAATTCGTGTCGGTGGCTGTGACGCGAATCGTGGATCGCTGATAAGCGTCCGCGCTGGCTTGCAGGCAAGCGCGGGCGTTGACCAGGTCAAACTCTTGGGCGGTGAGGTTCATGGGGAATTCAGCCGTGGACTCAAACCAGCTCAGAACGCGTAGGTGATGCCGCCGCCGATCATGAGGCCGCGATCCGATTGACCGGACTCGTAGGCATAAACCACGTCGAGGAATTCGCCCAGGTGCGCGCTTTGGCGATATTCCAACCCGGCCTTGGCACCGATGAAACCGGTGGAGTTCCATTTGTCATAGCCGCCCACCAGGCCTCCGATCGCCGACACGTCGCCAATGGGCTTGCGGTAATCCACCTCGCCGTAGTAAGCGGCCGTGCCACTCTGGCCGGCCTTGTTGCCTTGCAAGATGCCCGCACCCACGCCCCAGTTGGAAAACCCGAACCAGCCATATTTCTGCACGCTCAGCACTGCGGCTGCCTCGCCCGAATTCTGGAGGTACATCACCCCCACGCGCGCTTCGATCTCATTCGTGGCATAGTAGCCGATATTGGCGGGATTGTTCGCGGCCACCCAGTTCTCGCTGGTGGCCAGGGCGGAGCTGAGCGTGCTGGGCGGCGTGAAGCTGTTGGTGCCACCCGGCCCGGAAGTCGTGATGGTGTATAGACCGGCCGAGTTGGTGGTGATCAGAAACGTCTGATTGCCGTTCAGGGTGAAGGGCACACCCACCTGGACGAGTTGGTTATTGGCGAGTTGCGCCGAGAGGCCAGCAAGTTGGAGGATGTTGCTCAGGCTGGTGCCAGTGATGGCAATTGTCTGGGCCGGAGCCGGAGAGCTGGCGACGACCGTGCAAACGCACACAGTGGCAAGAAAGAGGGACTTGATTTTATTCATGGTGGATTCAGTGGGGTTGGGACCGGCAAAGCCAATACGGCAGCCAGGCTGCGTGTAGACAAGCGCGCGACCGCTCGCCGGAGGATTGCCGCCCGGCTGCCGGAATTGGTTATTATTGACTTATCGGATGTCGCGCTGATCACAGGCGCGACTATGGCAGGAACTCGCCGGGGCCGGAACGCGACCATCGCCGACTAGCGTTTTTCTGGGGGGGAAACTGCGGAGACGAAAAAAGGAGCGGCAACCTCTGGTCGCGCGCTCCGGGGACTATCTAAGCAGAACCGAAGGGAATGTCACGAAATTTATTTAAGCACGGTTCTGCTGCCTTGCAGCAATAAACAATCGTCAACGGACCACCAGTTGTTCGTCTCGTATCTGAACAAGTGCATTTGAATACCCCACTCTGTCCGAATGAGAGCGCCGTAAACATTTTGAGAATCTATGGTGATCCTCGCGAGAGTTTTCTGGGGGCCATCAACATTCCAAAACTTGCCATGAACGAATTGTGCAGTCTTGGGCGAAATTAACTGCTCGCTGATTTTGGCCAGTGCGCTAATGGACTGTTCATCGTGCGGGCCAAGGTAATTCCCAAGATTATTGGGATCGTTGAATTGCGTGGCACGCAAATATTGGTGAATGAAATAACCCGCGCCAAAAACAGCCAATAGAATCACCGCTCCATAAAGGTTACGCTTCCAATTAAGCGGTGGTTTGGATGTGGTTTTTTTATCCTTGCGGGGTGATGGGACGAAATTCGTCTCGCAGTCAGGACACTGAACCATCTCCCCCAAGAGCGCACGCTCCCCCTTCATGTGGCGCTCGCAGTTCGGGCAGTCAAAGTGAATTTCGCTGGGTAGGGATTCTGCCTTCATAACGTTATCGGCGACTTGTTCACGCGGATAATTTCAGGCTAATCTGCTGAACAACACAGTTGGGTATGAAGTCCACAAAGGAAATTGCTGAGGAAACGATGGAAGGGCTGTCACCGGAGGAATGCCGGGAAGCGGCGGAACAAATGCTGGAGGCTGCTCGCATTATTCTTGGGCGGGTTTGTGGCGGCTGCGAATCTTGCGATTTATACGCTTGCCGACTTCAGATGCGGCATCGTTCGCTTTGGTCAAATTAGTTGACGTTCGGTCAGCTTGAGGCCCTGGCTTTTTCTTGGGGCCTCCAACACCAGCGCGGCTGGGCGGGTGCTTTAGATGCTCGGGCACCTGGCCACCGTGCTTTTCGATATATTCGACAGTCGCCTCGCGCATAAACTGCGAGCGCGCTTGGCCTCCGCGTGCAGCGTCAACGCGCGCGATCAAATCGTTATCGGCGAAAAATCCTAGCAGCTTTGTGTTTTCGTTATGACCACCTGGCATAATTCACTTTTAACGCCCGCCTTAAAAAAAGTCAAAATAAATGTTGACCGGGCGTTAAACTGAGTTTAACCTAGTTACAACATGACACGCAGAACCACTAAAAGAGGAACTCGGACGAAGGCAGAAGTGACCTTCATTGGCGCGTGGGTGCCCTCTGAACTACTGTCCCGCATTGATCTGTGGGTAGAGTCGCAGGATCTGGACCGTTCCAAATTGCTGCGCCGCGCCTTGGAGGAAAAATTGCAAGTTAAGGAGGTCGCATGAAATACGTCATCGTCTATTCGGGCCGTCATTACGGCCGCCCCCACCGGCTGCTGACCAGCGACGGGATGCTTTGGACGGCCGTCCACGAGGCCTCCGGTGATATCACCACCTTCCTCAGGTTCGATTGCGAGGTGGTCAAATGAGCCTGCCAACCTACCGCACGGTTAGAATTGGCCGCGATTGCCCGCATTGCCGGAAGGTCATGCGCATCTGGGCGAAGCATTGGAAGGAGCTGCGCCAGTCCGATCCGGAAAAGGCGGCGCTTTGCCTACGTACAGCCACGCGGACGTTTCGTGATGATAACTGCTATTGCCCATGAACAAATCCGCCTACCTCGTGGAAGTCGCCAAGGCCACCACGGCCACCGCGCTGCACAACCTGTCTAAACAAGTTCCGACAGACGGGGAGCTTTTCCCCCGCCAGCGCATCGAGATTCGTGAAGCCATCAGCGCCCGCTTCGGCGAACTGAACGCCGCCGCCTGCACAAACCGCAAACCTCGTTGGACGTAATCCCCCGCACCATGACCTCATTCACGCCAGAATTGATCAAGCAGTGCGCGGAAGCCGCAGTAGAAAACATCCTGACCGATTTGCAGGATCTGCACGGTTTACGCGCAGCATGGCAACAAACAACGGGCTCCACCAAACGGGATATCCGAGGAAGATGGGAGCTCATGGTTCAGGCGGCAATTGAGGGGGCTCTGCGAAACGCCGCCAGCAAAGCACCAGCCAATTTATCTGCCGGTCAGCAAACTTCGCGTTGAAACCATGATCACGCTCAATCGTTTCCAGGGCTCGCAGAATCGCCTCGCCGTCCGGCAATGGGACCGAGGCTGTGAGCGTGCCGTGGATAGATTGGCCCGGCAAGAGCTGTGCCCGGCTGGCCAAACCCGATCGCATGATGGCATGCAGTTTGGGCCGGAGGTGCGGAGCGTGCCGCGCCAAGGCAGCATCAATGCCTCGCAAAACGTCCTCGCTGATGGTGTTCATGGGCACCATTGTAGCCCGTCAGCCGCAGACCGTAAATTCTCGAATCTCCCCTGCCGCCAATGGGATCAAGGACAACACTGCGGTCTGCTAATAGCCGCACGCCTGATCGGAAGACGATGGCTCCCTTCCCCGCCGATGCCACGGCTCATCGTCTCGGCAGTTTCTTTAACTTCTTCGCCCCTACTCACAGTCCGGCCAGCGAGTTGCCGGGGTCGCATGGTGGGGCGCTCTGTGTTGATGCCATGCGGCCAGCGTTTCGGGAGCCTCCGGTCTCCGCAAATCTCGCAACCGGACGTTTAACCCCACGAACCCGTGAGCATGACTGAAACAGGCTTGAGCGTGCGACCGGTGCTACCGCCGGCGATCCAGAAGCAACTGGGGCTGAATGATCCGCGCTTCCGGCCGCTAAGCGACCTGAAGACGGTGCTGCGGGATCTGGGCGAGTTTGAGATGGACCTGGACACGGTGCGGGCGCTCATCGAAAGCGGCGTCATGATTGCCTTCAACATCGCGGTGGACCTGGACTCCAAGGCCGAGCTGCGCGTGCTGACCAAGAGCATTGAGTTTTTCCGCGCGACCGGCGGCAAGAAATATCACGAGCTGGAGTGGCCCAAGATCTTCCGGCTGGTGGCCCCTCACGAGCGGGACGCCGGCCCGCATCAGCCGGCGGTGCTGACCGGGTTGGAGATCCGCCGGGCGCTGCTGTGCGACCGGGGCCACGTTGAGAACCTGGTATTAAGCGGCCAATTAACGGCCGTTAAAAAGAGCCAGCCAGGGCCGGGCGGATCATGGGTGATCCGGCGCGACAGCTTTGAGACCTGGCTGCATGGGAGGCTGCAATGAGCTGGAAACCGACCAAGCACCGGCTACAGCGCACTGGCCTGGCCAAGCTGCGTGAGCAGGAAGCCTGGCTGGAAGGCCAGATTGCAGTAACCCGACTGGAACATCTGCGAACCAGCGCTCTGCTGACCAAATGGGCGATGGAGCTGAGCGAAATCAAAAAGACCATTGTCGAGCGCACGATTGGAAAGGTGAAGACCGTATGAGCAGCGAATTAAAATCCCATTTGATTTCCCGCCCAAAGCGCGTCGGGGCGCTGAGCGGCTGCGGCACGCTGTTCGCGATCGGCGAAGATCAGATCGCGTTTGTGTGCGCCAACGAGGAGGTGCTGTTTGCCCTGCTCAAGGAGTTGATGCCCAACGCGGATATGTCGGGCACGCGGTTCAAAAAACTATCCATTATCGAAGCGGACGAAAAAGACATATGAGCATGCGACAAAACGACCCAGAACGATTCGCCAGGATCAAAGCCGCCCAGGAAATGCGCTGGGCCAAAATAAAGCGCGACCGGGCCGACGAGAAGGCGCTGGAGGTACTGCCACCCGTGCCGCGCCTGGCGGATGGCAGCGACAAGAAGGCAGCCAAGCAGCTCAATAAGATGTTCACCGAGGCCCAGACGGGCATGCGGAAGATCATCTCACTGGGGCTGTTCGCCTGGGAACTCAAGGAGAGCAAGCTCAAGCACGGCGAGTTCGGGGCCTGGCTGGCGGAACACTGCCCGAAACTTGTAACGACCGATACCACGACCGGCAAGGCGAAGCCATCGCGGTCCCTCCAAGGCTACATGGAATTGACCAAGAATGTGTTGGAATCCGTGGGCATTTCGACCATCAGCGGCTATTTGGAGACAGTCGCCAAATGCGCAAACGATGCGCATTTGAAGCCGGGGGATTTCCTCCTGATCGCGGACAAAAAGGTGCCCGAAGATCTGAAGGAAGTGCGCGAGAAGATCTGCGCCATCGTGGACGGCAAGACGCAGCGCTCACTGTTCATGGAATTTAAGCAGGCGGAGGAGGACAGTGACAAGCCCAAACGTGGCCGGCTCAAAGGCCAGGGCGGCGCCACGAAAGAGCAGCGCGCCAATGCGGAGGAACTGGAACGCCAGGAGCGGATCACCGAGAAGACACTCAAGGCGCTGGAGATCGCCGAATGGCTGGTGGAGATGAGTGATGACAAGGGCCTGGGCGAGCTATTCGGAACTCCCGAATTGATCCAGCTCGACAAAGCCATGGAAACCGCGCGCGGCTTCATCCGGCATGGCACACCACAATGATCTCCGACCTATCCAATTTGGGAGCGAACGACGGTAAGACCGCCGAGAACACGGCTGAAACCGGACTGAGCATCACCGTCAGCGGCGCTGGCGCTGTATCGCTGACTACCGGGCCAGGTGCGGCGGCAAGATCCAGTAGCTCCCTAATCATTCCGCAGAGCGCTTTGACGGTTCCACATGGAACAGTGGCACTAACAGCGTGCGGTCTGGTGACGGATGTGCGGGCGTACCTGGCCCAGCGCACGCCGGTGCCGCGCTGGGAGCAGGAAGAGCCGCTATTCCGCCGGCTGCCGATCGACCAGCGCGCGGCCGTGCGCCGCATGCAGGCGTCTGTACTGTTCGTCCTGGGGCTGGCAACAGGGCGCAACAAGTTGAGCGTGCAGGCGGCGTGCGAGCGGGCGCTGGCCATCTATGCGGAGTTTCGCCCCCTCAAGACGTATCGTGGCAAGTATGATGCCTGGCTAAAGGCACAAGATTGGCTGGTGCTGGTGAATCGCGCGAAGGCCGGCCCGGATTGGACCTTGCGGTCAGCCATAGGGTTGCCAGATGAGTTCCTAGATTACGTGGCGGCGCGCATGGGCGACTTTAAGCGCGGCGATGCCGGCGAGCAGGCCATCTTGAGCATCCGCCGCCAATGGCGCACGGGCCGTGACCAACGCGGTCAATCGCACGCAATTCCCGGCTATGCCGATGGCTGGGAGACGCGCACCGTGAACCTGGAGCCGGCTGGTTGGAGCTCGTCGAATATCCGCCGACAACTCAAGGCACGGGCCAAGTTTACCAGGGCAGTGAAGGCACTGCGGCATCACGGCGCAGCATCGGCGCGGGATTATCTGCCGCAAGTCCATGGCACGCGCGAAGGTCTGCGGTTTTTGGAGCTGTGCCAGTTCGACGACGTGCGATGCGATTTCCGGGTCATCGACACCGTGCGCGGCCAGATCTGCGATCTGTGGCTCCTGGTGGCGCGTGACGTGGCCACCACGATGCTGCTGGGCTTTGGCATGCGGCCGGCCCTGGCGCGCGATGACGGCAGTCAGGAACATCTGAAGCTGCAAGACATGAAGCAGCTCTGTGGCTGGCTGCTGGAGACGTACGGCCTTCCGCCCTGGGCCATGGAATGGCTGCTGGAGAATGGCACGGCCACGCTGAGCGAGGCGGTGCGCGCGGCGCTGGCGGAAATGCTGGGCGATCGGATCACGTTCCGCATGGCGAGCATGATCGGTGGCCGCAACGCCACGGGCTATTTGGAAAAGCGCGTGGGCAATTCCAAGGCCAAGGCCATGCTGGAAAGTTTGAACCGGCTGCAGCACATGATGACGAGCTGTTTCCCTGGGCAGATCGGCATGACCTACGGCCACCGGCCCGCTGAACTGATCGACCGCGAGCGCGAGGCCATTGATATCTGGCGGAATCATCGTCCGGAGGATCGGGAACATCTGATTTATCCGGTGCTGACCATTCCCCAGGCGCGCGAGAAGTTGTTTGAGATGTTTCGCCAGCAGAATCAGCGCACGGATCACACGTGCGAGGGCTTTGAGCGCGTGGTGGAGATGTTCGACGGCACCAACTGGGTGCCGGCCACAACCGTGGCCGCGACTCGCGAGAGCTCGGCTGACGATTCCCAACCGCGCGTGCGGGCGCGCATGGAGACGCCGCTGGAGCGCGCGGCCAAGCTGGTGCAGCAATATCCTGGCGAATGGTCCCGCGTGGCGCCGGAGGTGATGGTGTCATTCTACGAGCACACCCAGCGTCGCCGGCCGGTGGAGCAGAACGGAGAGATTGAGTTCACGCACGAGGGCAAGATTTTGCGGTTTGCGCCGCCGGCGCCCGATTTCGCGCTGCCTCCGGAGACGACGTGCCTGTGTTACTTCAATCCAGATGATCCGCGCTTCCTCACCCTGACCGACGGCCGGGGCGGCATCCTGGGCACCTGGCTGCGTCGCGGCCTGGTCCGGCACGACGATCGCGAGGCGCTGTCAGCGGCGATCCGACTGAGCGCATCGGCGCTCAATGATGCGAAGGTGCGCGAGGCGCAACTGGCGGCCGGCGAGGTGCGCGAGTTGACTGCCATGCGGGCGCATAACCAGCAAGTAGCCGAAGCCCGCAATGATTTTGTGACGGTCTCCAATCCCATGGGGAATGGCGGCCAAGTTCTTTCTTCGCCCGTGGCCGCCCATCAAATGGCGGTCCGGGGCGAGAAGTTAGCGACCGAAAAACAAAAGCAGCGCCGCAATGACGATGCCGCCATTGCCCGCGAGGCGCTGCGCAACCTGGCCGCGTAATGCGGCCGTAACCGCCGGAGGATTAAATATGTTATCACACCCTGAACCTGAAGAGCGCGAGATGCCCAGTGCCACTGAGGATCGCAAGGTATCGACTTGCGACAAGCTGCTGCGCCAAACCCTGATCAATCTGCGCGAACAGCCCGGCTGGAGCAATAATGTCATTGCCCGGCGCCTGGGCGTGAGCGCGGCCGTGGTGAGCCAATATCTCAATGATGCTGGCTGTATCTATCCCGGCGATGTCAATGCCCTGGAGCGTAAGATTGACGATCTGCTCAATAATGAGGCGCGCCGGCGCGCCAGCGGCGTGGAGACCGCCAAGTGCGATGAGGTGGACCAGACGCGGGTGGCCCTGGAATACATCCGCAAGACGAGCGATATCGGCGTGATCCTGGACGAGAGTGGCGGGGGCAAGTCGCGGGGCATTGAGCATTATTGCAAGGAGAATCCGACCGCAATTCTGTATCAATGCTACTCGTGGACCACGGCCAAAGGGGCGGCGCAAAACTTCATGTTCGAGAAGGCCGGCCAGACGGGTTACGACGGCCGCACGCCGCGCGCGGTGCATGCAGTGAAACGGTTCCGGGGTTCGGAGCGGTTGCTCGTGGTGGATGACGCGCATTTTTTGCACTACACGGCGCTGCTGTGGTGGGTCCATTTCCATGACGCCACGCAATGTCCGCTGGCGCTGGCCGGCACGTATGATCTGCTGAACAAGATCGAATCCGACCCGCAAATTTTCAGCCGCGTGGGTCTGCGGTTCGAGATCAAGAAACAGGACGACCAGGGACGCATGGTGATTGACCGGCCGCTGCTCAAGCACCTGGTCACTCAGCTCGTGCCCAAGGCGAATGGCGAAATGGATGAGCTGCTGGACTTGTGCGAGCAGGTCGCTCGGGAGCATGGGCATTACCGGAGCGTGCACAAGCAGCTCAAGGTGGCCGTGGAGGTGAAGTCGGGCAATCCCAAACTGACTTACGTGGCGGCGTTCCGGGCCGCGCACACCATGCTGGTGCGCAACTACAACCTCAACTGAGCAGCGTGACGCTGCAACCCATTAACCGCGGATAAAGCTATGTTTAACCCGCCCAATAACCTCGTCAATGTCCCCGCCTGGATGCTGGAGGAGGAACAAGTCACACGCGCGATCCGGCGCACGGATCGGAGCATCAGCGCCATGTTCAATGCCATCAATCAGATGGCCATCAAAAATTTCCGCCGTCGCCAGGAGCTGGATCGTCAGCGTGCGCGGCGGGCAAAAATGGGGGTCGCATGAACGCCACGCTCTCACCCCAATCCCAATCGTCCCAGGACCGCCTGGTGGAGAAATTGCCAACGCCATTCTTTCACGTGGCAATTCATGATCCGGCGCTGGCCATCGCGCTGCATGCGCTGGTGGATCTGGCTCAGGATGGCTGTTTTCGCGAAGCGCTGACGTTGGCTGCTGCCATTGAGACGCGCCTCAAGCTCCTGACCATCACGCAACGGCAATGAAAGCCATCTTCCACCGGCCGATCGGCACACTGGCCACGCTGGGATCTCCGCGCGAGTGGATCGAGGACACGATCGCCCTGGCGATCGTTCTCGCGACGGCATTTGCCCTTTTGCTTCTATGAGTCCAACCACTTTTCCCCAGGCGAATTGCCGTTATGGCGCGCCGGCAGGCATGGATGAAACGCAAGTGAGCGCAATCGCAGCCTATCGCGGCACAATCCAGGGCGGCAACCTTGATGGCATTGATTTCGCCACGGTCGCGTGGCTGCCATCCCCAACAGATCTCGAACGGCTCAAAAATGGCGAGGCAATCTACCTCACCATGTTGGGCGGCCTTAGTCCCCATTGTTTGACCACCTCGTTTGACGAGGCGGTCCGTTTGTAAACCCTCAACCAAGAAAAAAAACATGTCCAAAAATCGAATCAAGAACACTGTCACACTGCTGGCCTCGCGCGATGAGGCTGAAGCGGTCATGAACGAAATCGCCAACATTGCCAACAATAAACGGAAACTGACTGCGCGCCTGGATGCGGCCGTCCTCAAGGCCCAGGAGGAAGCTGCTCCCGGTCTGGCGCAGTGCGATGCCGAACTCAAGGCCAAAACTATTATCCTGGAAGCATGGGCTGAAGCGAATCCGCAAGAGTTTGCAAAAGGCCGCAAGTCGATTGACTTTTTGACCGGCTCGCTGGGTTTCCGCACGAGCACCCCCAAGCTGGCATTACTCAGCCGTGCGTTCACCTGGGATACAGCCACGGATCTCGTGGGCCGGTTCCTGCCTAACTTCATCCGTTCACGGCCCGAGATCGACAAAGAGGCCATCATCGGCCAGCGGGATGAGGAAGCCATCCAGGCTGTGCTGCCGCGCTGTGGGCTCAAAGTCACCCAGGCGGAGGCATTTTTTGTGGAACCGAATTTGACGGATTCGGAGGTGCCCGCGTGAAAATTGAGATCAAACACTGGTGGTCCGGAAAAATTTTATTGTCGGTAGAGGCAGAGGCCGTAAAAATTGCTGTTGAATTGGCAGTGAAAAACGGCGCTGACCTCAAGGGCGCTTGCCTCACGGGCGCTGACCTCAAGGGCGCTTGCCTCACGGGCGCTGACCTCAAGGGCGCTTGCCTCACGGGCGCTTACCTCACGGGCGCTTACCTCACGGGCGCTGACCTCACGGGCGCTGACCTCACGGGCGCTGACCTCAAGGGCGCTGACCTCAAGGGCGCTGACCTCACGGGCGCTTACCTCAAGGGCGCTGACCTCACGGGCGCTGACCTCACGGGCGCTGACCTCACGGGCGCTGACCTCAAGGGAGGGAAGCTCGACAATGGAGAACTCATAGATGACAACGAGCGACCGTTTTTCGCCATGGGGCCGATTGGCAGCGATCAGCGCACCTTGTTCGCATTCTCCACTAAGCAAGGCATCAGGCTCCGCACTGGCTGTTTTTTCGGATCCATCGAAGAGTTTGTGGCTAAGCTCAAAACCACCCACGGCGAAAACAACCATTCAAAGGAATACCTGGCCGCCTTGTCGATGATCAAAGCCCATTTCGACCTCTGGAAAAAATCAAAATGAAGCGCTTTCGCCAATTGGAATTTCTCATTTTTAAACTGGGCGGCGTGGCCGGTGCAGTTCGCCGCCTGGTTTATCGCTGGAAGGGCGTTTTCACCTCCAGCCTCATCCGCATGGCATTGGCCAAGAAATACCCACTGCTTGAGCCGGCGCCATTTCAGATCCACGACACGCTCGACTGGATGCGCCAGCAGAATCGCATCCTGGTCGTCTGCAACACAGCCTGGGAACTGGTCTATAAAATTGCCCCCTATCAGCTCCAATTTAAATTCGCATGATCAAGATCATCATCAAGCAGTCAAACAGCTTTTCGGCAGTGCACCGATCGTTCCGCTCATATGCCATGCCAAATAATGGGCGCCTGAACTATAGCGAATGGTTGGGCATCCAACGGAGTAGCACACTGGCCATTGAGGAAGGGGCGCGCCGATGCGCGGTGGAGACTTTCCATCAACTCGTTGAACCCAATTCCGATGTTGACGAATTGGAGACTCGGATCTCACTCAAGGAGACGGCACCAGGCCATCGGATCTGGCAGGCCACGCTTCAACCGAAAAGCGTTAGCGCAATGGGTGGCCGGCCACCGATCACGGACGTGGAAGGCAAGCCGATCAATCGCGCCGAAGTGATTGAGGGTTTGCGTGAGGCATATAAGGGTATGCTGGCCTTCGAGCGCTCGAAGGATCGCACGATTCGTGGATATCCCGATATGGAACGGATACTGGATTATATCGAAGAACATGGGCTGGACCCGAAGTGAGCTTATGAGAGTAAGGATGTTCCAACCGCGTTTCGCGCCGCTTGTCAAGAGCGGCGCGAAACGCCAGACGATCCGGCCGGTACCCAAACGCATGCCGCAGATCGGGGACCGGGAGAGCTGGCGCGAATGGACCGGGCGCCCGTATTGGAGCCTGCAGCAGGAGCTGGCCAAGGTCCAGATCATAGCGGTTGAAACGATTGAGATCCATGGTGACATTTGGGGGACGCATCATTTCGCAGTCAAAGGCGCGACCGCACTTCGGCAAGACTGGTGGGGCATCAACGGTTGGGATGGATTTGCAAAAGCCGATGGATTTGGTTCGCTCCGTGAGTTATTTGACTGGTTCAAAGCCGAGCATGGATTGCCTTTTTTCGGCATTGTAATCACCTCCAAAGACCTATGATTGCTGACCAGCAATATCAGCTTTTCCTGGCCAAACTCGTGGCCGATCAAATGGGCCAGAATCCCTTGACGATCTCCGAATGGGAGCAGCGGTTCCTGGCCAGCTTCAGCCAGCGCGTGCGCCAGGATGGATGGCTGACAGATGGCCGCCGGGTCTCGGCCGATCGCATGTGGATGCGCTATGGGCCGGACCTGGGAATGCCTCATCCGCTGGACACCGTGAGCGAGCGCCCGGCGATCGCACCGGCCGATTCGGACGGGTGCGAATACCTGGAGCGCGACCCCGCTGGCCGTCAGCAGCGCTGCAATGCCCCGGCCGAGTGGCAGGGCGAGCGCTCCGGCCCGCGTCGCGGCCTGCGCTATTGCGACACCCACAAGGACACCGTTGCCAAGCGGTGCAAGGGGATGATTTTTCTCCCGTTCAAATGAATCTTTCCCCCGCCCAGGTCCAACGCTTCTGGCGAGAGTGGTCTACCACATGCAAAGCCATGTCCTGGACGCGGGAAGCCGGCATGACGGCCGCCCAGATCGACGCTTGCCGGAAGGATTTTTTGAAACGGTGTGGCTTCGACTCCCTGACGCTGGTGGACCGCACCGCCGGCTTCACCAAGGTGCTGAATGAGCTGATCGTCTTGCGCGGATCCAGTCTGCCCGCCGCCCTGGAGACCGTGGAGCCCGAGCGCAATGAGTGCCGCATCTTGCGCCACCATATCCTCACGGACTTGATCCCGTGCCTGGAGCTCTATGTGGAGGACGTTCGCGGCTATCTGACGGAAATCATGGAGGCAAAAACGCGCTATCGCCGCGTGGATCGCCCGACCAGGGCGCTCACCCTGATGGACCTGGATGCCGGCCAGTTGCGCCAGGTGCGTTTCACCCTGGCCGCTCGGCTCAATACCAAGCGCGGGCAGGCCGGCGACACCATCCACGACATGCGCCTCCGGGCCAGCCTGCCATGCACCTGTGCCGTGTGCCGTGGAACGCGAGTTGCGCAGTCAAATGGCGATCCGGAGCTCGACGCGGCATGCACCCTGGATCCGGAGCTCGGATCGTCGGTCGACCAGGAAGTCGGCATGCCGTTTTGAGGGATCTTAACCCGCCGTTAACGCTCCGTTAAGGTCGGTCTAATTGAAAATAGTTGTTGCATTCGGCAAGCGGTTGCTGTATTGTTTGAGCAGACAGTGACCAACTCACTGAAAAACATCAAAATCATATGAATCCGACCATCAAGCCGCACCAAGAAATCACCATCCACAAAGATGGCACTATCAGCTATTTCTCGATTTACCTCCAGCAATGGCAGCGCGTAAGCGCGGCGGCGCTCGTCAACAAGCATGATGATTTCGCCGCGCTCACAGTCTCCGATCGCGCAAAAATCAACGCAGCCTTCCGCCGCCTCGTCGCCTAAGCCCCGCAGAATCGACCGCATGAAACAGCCCAATAAAAACCCCGCCGCCGTCGCCCTCGGTCGCCTCGGTGGCAAAGCCGGGACCGGAGCCGCCAAAGCCCGCAAGGTGACGAGCGAACAAGCCCGCAAGGCCGTCATGGCGCGGTGGGCGAAAGCAAAAGCCAAGTAACCCCCTAAAACCCTTTACGCCGCGCTCTGGCTGCCCCAGGGCGCGCTTTTATTTGCCGGCGCGGTGGTTAAAAAGGACGGTTTTGGGGTACAAACCATTTCAATTTGGCCACTTCTGCCAGAAATCTTCCGAAACCTCCCCGCGTCGTCTGAAAACCGTGTAAGTGCCTGATCTTTGCTGCTTTCCGGTGTCTTTCGGTCAATTCTGCCATTCTGGAGTCATCTGCCCTTGCGCGCTGCCCGGCCACGCCCGGCCAGTTCAGCA
>Ga0208389_1000166_pt1 | contig 36291 bp, 31 predicted proteins | sample CryBogCBH12Aug09_FD_184625 | JGI IMG/M metagenome (GOLD analysis project Ga0208389, IMG submission 184625) | Freshwater microbial communities from Crystal Bog, Wisconsin, USA - CBH12Aug09 (SPAdes) (version 2) | ecosystem: Environmental > Aquatic > Freshwater > Lake | place: Crystal Bog... | reverse complement strand
CCTGGAGCCAAATGAAGAAGGGGTTGTCCCAAAGTTTCGACGAAACACGAGCTATGGATTTCTCGCAGTAATCGTTCTTAATTTTCTCTACTTTTTACCGCTCTACTTTGGAAGCGTGATTACCTATAGCCACTGGAGTTCTTTGATGTGGTTCCCGAGCTGGATCTAATAGAAGACCCTGCGTGAAAAATTATTGGTTGGAAGCCCAATCACGGTCAGCTGCTGCCTGCTCCACCAACTCTTGATCGAAGAGTTCATCGCGAACTGGAATCTCTAGTGCACTTTGTCGCTCCTGCTCAGCGCTCCACTTACCCGGTGTTGTCAGGTCAATAGTGCGCTTTGGTGTGATCGCCTTAGGAGCGGTTGCATAAGTAGGACGTGGTACGGCGACAGGAGACCAACTGCGCTCCTGATCTTTACCGATGATGGTGATGCTCGAACTAGTGGCCCGTTCACTGAGCGGTACCCATTGCTCCAGGACAATCTCGCTCTGTGAACGCTGGCGCTGCGACAAGTCAATGCGCGCCTTGGGATTCTCTTTAATCTCTGCTGCCGTAATCGTGGCGAGTGCGGCGAGTCGACGCTTCTTAACCTGAGCCGCTACAACCTGACGTCGCACGTTAACAACGTAGATGGCGAGAGCAGTCACGGGAATCAAAATCGAGAGCGTTGGAATCAAGCCAGCGACGACGGCGAGCGAGGTCGCGGCAAGAATGAAGGTGAGAACGGCGAGCACCAAGCGACGCAGACGCATTGTCTTTGATCGCTCTTCCAAGTTAATGGGATCTGGAAAGTTAGGGGTGGATGCCACGATCTTCATAGCGCTCTTGTAGCGCTCGGTCTCACGGCCTGATTGGGTCTCATGTTGACGCATCCAACGTGGCAAAAAGTAGGCGACCCACATACCTATGATGATCAGGTAAATGAGTCCGGAAGCCATGGAATGAAACAATAATTGGTTATTAGGCGAAAAGTCGGGATTTAGACGTTATGTCTCAATTGAAATTTTTAGGGTTTTCAGCGACAAAACTCAAGTGATCGCGCCAATCTCCTGCTATGTGAAGATATCTGGAGCGCAGTCCTTCGAAGTGATAGCCGCTCTTTTCCGCGACTTTCCGAGATGCAGCATTCTCTGGACGAAGATTGATTTCGATGCGGTGCAATTGCAGCTCATTGAAGGCAAATTCAGTGAGCGCCTTCACAGCGCGCGTTGTATATCCACGATTGGCATAGCGTTGATCAATCCAGTAACCGATATGCGCACCACGATATGCACCAAATACGATGCCGCCGAGCGTTATCTGCCCAATAAATATCTCACCCCTTTCACTCTGCAACCAGATCGCGAGGGAGATGGAGCGCAATTCACGCCCCTCCTTGTTGTAATAACGCACCATCTCAAAGAATGATGGCAGCGGTCCATCACTCTCAATCGCTGGTCGCGTTGCCTCCCACGGCGCTAACCATTGCGCATTTACCTTACGGACCTGATGCCAGATAGCGCGATCTCGATAACGCAAAGGTCGCAAGAGGATTTCATGATCTGAGATCACATAAGGCCAGCGCTGCATTGCTTAGATTGTTCGATCCAAGGTGATGATCTCGGCCTTTTCGCCCTTGAGATAACCAGGAGAGTCGGCAGCGACCGTAATGAAGGCACCTGCTTGGGAAAGAGTGAGAAGGTCATCTTGCTCTTTGATTGGAGTCACAAGGAGCTCCCCCTCTTTAGAGGTAGTGAGCGTCGCCCGAACTAATGAGGTGAGACCGATCGGAGATTCAATATCTTTCGTAACCTCAGCTTTTACAGTCGAACGAAAGACATTCTTTACCCCCAACATCGATCTGATCATGGGGCGGATGAAAATCTCAAAAGAGATGAAGGCGCTCATCGACTCGCCCGGGAGGGTAACCACTGGGATGCCATCATCACCGATGATTCCGTAGCAGTGCCGGGCGCTGCCCTGCAGATTGGGAATCACGCTCTCTATATCCCCAAGTTCACGTAGCACCTCTTCGATCAATTCGAAGGAGCCATCGTGACTCTCACCGCTTATGACGATGAGATCGGCGCGAACCAGCTGGTCTTCGATCACTGCGCGTAGCTGTTCATGATTCTCAGGAATAGTGTGGACTCTGTAAGCGACGGCTCCCGCTTCGCGAGCCGCGGTAGCGAGCATCCACGAATTGGTCTCGAACTCCTCGTCCTCGCCAATCGCCTGTCCCGGCTCCACCAGGTCATCTCCCGCTGAGATAACCACTACTCGAGGGTGAGGTTGGGTCGGCAGACGAGAGATTCCAAGTGAGGCGGCCAAACCGATCTGAGGGGAACGGATGCGGGCGCCACGTTGGAGAACCACTTGATCTCCCACGAAGATATCTTCCGCGAGGGTCGCCCCATGGGCATCCAAGAGCGGCATATCAAATGAGGTGAGCGGATGCGAGATTGCTAGCAACTCTGCCAACATATTCTTAACAGAAATCTGCGAATCCATGGTTTAACCTTACTTCGTCTCTTGCAGATTCATCTATGAGCCTTGGCGAAAGAAGGGGTGCTCTTTTGGTTCCCATGAGCGCAGCGAAAAGTACGCTACGTGAACAGTTACGGCGCGATCGCGAATTAAGTTTTATGCCAGATAGTTGGCTCCATATTGTGCAAGCCCGCGAGATTCAGAGTGCAAACGTCGTTGCTTCCTACTATTCCTACGGATTCGAACCCCAGACTCACGACATCAATGGTGCGTTATTGCGCGCCGGAAAAATCCTCCTTCTCCCCCGCACCCTTAAGAATCGCGATATCGAATGGGTTGTGTGGGATGGATCGGAGAGATCACTGAAGAAGAGTGGAAAGGTGCATGAGCCAGTTGGTGAGGCCTTCACAGATTTGGAAGCAATTGACGTGGTTATAGTCCCCGCCCTCCACATAGATCGCGAAGGGAATCGTCTCGGCCAAGGCGGCGGCTCGTACGACCGAGGGCTCTCGCGCATTGCGGGTTGGAAGATAGGACTCGTGGGCGCTGCTGAATTGGGTGGAGTTCGCCTACCAATCGAAAGCCATGATCAAAAGGTTGACGCTGCTGCTACTCCTACGCTCTTATTGCGCTTTACTCCAAACGGCGCTGGTCACCTTTAGCCAAGTTCGCTAAATATTTGTTGTAACGCGCTAACTCATCTTCCTCACCCATTGCAGCTGCGCGATCTGCAGCGCGATCGATTCTCCTCGCTTCACGAGTATCAACTCGAATCCACTGGATAAACGTTGCGACAAGCGCTAAGAGAATTGGGATTTCACCCATCATCCATCCGAGCGCGGCACCCGTGTGCTGATCCGAGAGCAGATTGGTATTCCAGAGTCGATGCAGGGATCCAAAGTAACCACCATCTAGAAGTGAGCTGGTAGAAAGTAGCGCAATGGAGAAGAAGGCGTGAATGCTCATGGCAGCGAAGAGCACGATGATCCGCACAATATGTGGAATCTTCCGCGGGTTGGGATCGATTCCCACAATGACATAGAAGAAGAGATAACCCGCGAGGAGAAAGTGGATATCCATCGCGAAGTGTCCACTGTGCGATTGCATCAACTTACCAAAGAGCGGGGTCATGTACAGAACGAAGAGCGAACCATCGAAGAGCGCGAGCGCGACGATTGGATTTGTGATGATCACCGAGTACTTCGAATGAATGATGGAGATTAGCGTCCCACGAATTCCGCGCTCATCCGGTGTACGACCTTGTGGCAGCGTCCTCAAAGCCAATGTAATGGGAGCGCTTAGAACAAATCCAATCGGAGCGATCATTCCTAAGATCATGTGTCCGAGCATGTGGTAGGAAAAGGCGAAGTGGGCATAGACCCCAATTCCGCCACTTGTTGCAAAATCGACAAGCGAGACCGAGATTGCAAAGGCGATCGTCCGACCAACTGGCCACTTATCTCCTCTGCGAGTTAGGACGACAACCCCGTAGATATAGAGAGCTGTTATCAGTAGCAAGAAGCCGAGCATCGTGCCATCGGGCGAGTAGGCCGAGAGGATCCGCCCAAATGTTGGTGCGGAGGGCATCGCTATTCCCGTGATTGCGATGGAGGGATCTCTATCTGCTACGAGAGCGGCTGGGGATGTCGGTGGAACACTGGTGCTTAACCATCCTCCAATTGCCGTGGCCGCCACCATTACCAAGCATTCGTTGAGCAGTAAGCGAAAGGTCTGCCTTCTGCCTTCTATCTGCGATGCGATCGTGCGACGGTGCTTCGCACCAATTACTACTAGCAATGCGAAGAGAGCCACCTTGATCAAGATCAACAAGCCATAGCGCGAGTGCCACCCGCTCCAAAAATTTAGTCGAGTCCATGCGGAGAGCGCGCCACTGACTCCAACGATGATGGCCGCCCAGAGAGCCAGGGCGCTAAAACGTGAGATAGATAGTTCGCGAGCTCTCGGGGAGATCAAGATCAAACCTAAGACGCCTCCGACCCAGAGAGAAACCGCACCAACGTGGAAGATCAGCGCTCCGATGGCGAGGCCATGATTTCCTGCGGAGGCGGCGTGACTTTGAAAGAGCGGGATCAGCAGAGCAAGCATCGTTACAGCAAGGGCAAAGTAAATTGCTCCGATTTTCTTCGCACGACCAATCAGACCAATTGCAAGGAAGGCCATCACAATCTGAAAGAGGTAGTCCCGGCCAATACTTGTCGTCCTGAGAAAACTAGAGAGGGTGGTGAGATCAAAGGCATCAAGAAAGCCGCCGCCCAAGAGGTTGGCAACTTCAACAACTACCCCACCAACCGTGCAGGCGAGCCAGACTATGGTTGCAAGGAGCGCGAGGCTCTTAATCCGCTGCGCTTCTTTAGTAAGGCGACCGTGCTCTTCGAGGAGTAAGAAGCCGATTGCATACAACGTTCCCACGGCCGCCAAGATCGCTATTAGGTAGAGATCCTTAACGACTGGCAGAAGAATATCGACAACGGTATTTGCACTCTGAATGTGGTTATGCAGATCGGTTGTTGCCGCTTCGAGAATTATTTGGTGCTCCGGTCTCGGGTCCTCTTCTTACGGCCCTTGCGATACTGACTCCAAATCATTCCGGCGTACCAGAGCAAAAAGATCAAGACCACGGTCGCTAAACCAACGAAGACGAGGACTGCGATGCTCGCGGAGGAGTTATTTCCAACTTTTTTAGTGCCAGTGGCAGAGCTAGAAGTTGGGGTTGGTGCTGCGCTCGGCGAGGTAATCACTGCAGGCGCGTTAAAGAGGAAGGTGTATGAGCCAGAGAGCGGCGCATCGGTTGCACTGAGCAAGGTGTAGGCCACGGTGTAGATACCTGTGACGGTGAGTGGCTTCAGTCCGACCACCGCAGAGGTGTCGGCAATAGTCAACGAGCCGTCATCCACCTCGACCCCATTGGGATCGGTCACCGTCAAACTATTTCCGTCCGTCAGGAGCGAGGAGGCGGCAGTTACCGAGACCGCATTGGGAGCTTGCGAGAGAACTGCCCCGACGGCTGGGACGCTGGCGACGACGCTATTAGCGCTCGCGCTTGGCGCAAGCAGGGCGCTGAGACCGATTAAGACGGCGCTCAGGAGCGCTCCAAAAGATCCAGCCGAACGAAGGTTGGCCGTGCCGCCACGAACTAGATTGCGCATTCAATGCCCTTCAGCCGGTCCCTTTGGATTAGTGCCTATCCTCTCACCTCTTTAGAATTACCTCCATGCCGACCTACCAATATGCATGCACCGCCTGCGGCCATCAATTTGAGCTCTTCCAAACATTCTCCGAAGATGCCATTACCGTCTGCCCACAGTGCCAAGGGGAAGTCCGCAAGGTCTACTCCAACGTTGGGGTGGTCTTTAAGGGGGGCGGCTTTTACAAGACCGACTCCCGCCCCGCTAGCTCTAGTTCAGGTGAATAGTCAGCGAGATCTGCAATTTTGCATCTACTGAATTAACTGCGGATTAGTGGTGCGGCGGCTTATCGGCCGCGATCTCAGCCTCACGTCTTGCTTCATCATCTTCACGAGGATCGATCTCATCCTGAGTTACTTTCGGCAAGATATTGGAGTCGCTCACTTGGCTCCTCCCCACATCGCAAGCTCCAGCCCATCGAGCAACTCCTCAAAAGCCTCCTCAGGCAGGAGCCCTTCGATAATCAAATTGGAAGCTCCCTGAACCGCACTCCATGAGACGAGCTCGCCATATTTACGCATGGTAGGCGTAATAACTCCGGTGGCAAGAAGATCATCGAGACACTTGGTCAGAGTTAAGAAGGAGTCCTCATCTTGATGCAGCCCGCCCTTCTCGACTTTGCAAAAGCCCCCGAACATGAGGCGAAAGAGGTTGGGTTCGGAGTTCGCCCAGCGGAAGTAGGTTCTGCCCAATTCACGATAGCGGAGGCGAGCAGCGCGGGCAGATTTACCCGGAATCTGGCTAAGCGCCTCTTGCTGCATAACGGCCATCCTGGCAAAAATTTGGTCGCCAAGTTCCTTCACCAAAAAATCCTTATCGGGGAAGTAGTGATAGACCGCGCTGGGGCTTACCCCCACCATTGTCGCAACGGTGCGAAGCGATAGGTGATCCGGGCCGTTCTCACGGACTAACTCCGCGGCGGCTTGCAATACAGCGGCCTTCAGATCCCCGTGGTGATAGCTATCGCGCTGGGAAGGTTTGCTTCGAAGAACATTGGATGAAGACACGGTGTAAGCATCCTCCTAAACTTGACAGTGTTCAAATCGCCTCGCCATAATCTTGACAGTGTTCAAATAAACCCCTTACTATCTGAACACCATTCAGATACTACTCCATCCCGAAAGGCGCGACCATGTTTGAAAGACTCGGCCACACCCTCGTAAGGCGCCGCAAGGCGGTTTTAGCCCTCTTCATCGTCATCCTCATCGCGGGTGGCGCCAGTAGCTCCTTCCTGATCCCCCGCTTGGACAATGGCGGTTACAACGATCCCAACAGCGACTCAGTCAAGGCCGCCTCATATCTCGCCTCTACATTTCACGTAAAAGATCCTGCGCTCGCTCTTGTAGTACAGAGCACCAACTCAGTAACAGATCCGACTACGGCGGCAGATGCGCTCTCGCTAGAGAAGGCCATAGCTCAGGAGTCCGGAGTTACCAAGACCCTCTCTTTCTGGTCGGCCGGTGGAGCACCTGCGCTCAAGAGCATTGATGGAAAGTCTGGATATCTCTTTGTTTATTCCACAGCTAGCGATCCCAGCACTTCAAAGGATCTCGCAAAATTAATTCAATCCAAGTACGACGGAACATATAAATCTCTGCATGTGTACGTCGGCGGAACTGCCATCATCAATCAAGCGATCGGTTCAAAGATCTCGAAGGATCTAGCGGTTGCGGAGTCAATCTCATTTCCACTGACCTTCGTGCTACTCATCTTTATCTTTGGTGGGCTTATCTCATCTGCCATGCCACTCGTAGTCGGACTGAGTGCAATTCTCGGTACATTCCTGATTCTCTATCTGATCAGTTTGGCGACCGGAGTAAGCATCTTCGCTCTCAACCTCACCACAGGTATGGGTCTGGGCTTAGGTATCGATTACTCACTACTTATCGTCAACAGATTCCGCGAAGAGTTGCATTCGGGTAAATCAGTCGAAGAGTCAGTTGCTCGCACCGTTGCAACCGCTGGACGTACAGTCTTCTTCTCCGGTCTGACCGTTCTTGTCACCGTCGTCTCACTGATGTTCTTCCCATTGATGTTCCTCAAGTCCTTTGGATACGCAGGTGTTGGTGTCGTGCTCACGGCAGTATTTGGTGCATTGATTCCATTGCCAGCAATTCTCGCAATGTTAGGCACACGGGTCGATAAGTTTGTTGTGCGTAAGAGCGCAATCACTCCAAAGGAAGATGGTCGATGGGCGCAAACAGCGCGCTTTGTTATGAAACGCCCTGTCGCGGTTGTCACGGTCGCGGTAATTATTTTGGCGGTCCTTGCAACCCCTATCAAGAACATCGTCTTCTCCGAGGTTGATAGCCGCGCACTTCCAGCTAGCAATAAGGCTGCCATCGCATCTGCTATCAGCACGAAGGAGTTTGATGGACAGAGTGCGAACCCAATTGAGATCATCATTCCGGGAGGCGCTGCGCATCAAGATCAGTTGACGAGCTACTCAGCAGATCTAACTAAGGTCAAGGGAATCGTCTCTGTCACCGCACCGCAGATTGCCGGCAGTGATGCGCGCATCTCTGCCATCTCATCTATTAGCCCAAGGACTAACCCCGCACAAGGGCAGATCGATGCAATTCGCGCCATCCCAACTTCGCTCAAGACATACGTAGGAGGTACAGCAGCCGAGTACACCGATACGCAGGCCGGAATCTCGCATACCTTGCCATGGGCCTTAGGTTGGATCGTTCTCTCTGTACTGATCCTGCTCTTTATGTACACGGGCTCGATCATCCTGCCGATCAAGGCGGTCATTCTGAACGTCCTCTCGCTCAGTGCCATGATCGGAGCTCTCTCGTGGATCTTTATCGATGGCCACCTCACCTGGCTGGTTGGATCATTTACGAAGACTGGTTCTATCGATACATCGATGGTGATCCTGATCTGTGTCGTTACCTTCGGGTTATCGATGGACTACGAGGTTTTCCTGCTCTCACGTATCAAGGAAGAGCATGATGCTGGACGATCAAATGTTGATGCCGTAGCAACCGGCTTGCAGCGTTCCGCCCGCATCATTACTTCAGCGGCTGTTCTCCTAGCCGTTGTCTTCGCGGCCTTCCTGACAAGTGGAGTTACAAATATCAAGACGTTGGGCTTCGGAGTCGCCTTTGCAATCCTCTTAGACTCAACTCTGATCCGAGCTCTTCTAGTTCCTGCGTTGATGCGCCTCTTCGGAGAGCGCAACTGGTGGGCCCCAGAAGCTCTGAAGCGCTTCACCATCAGTCACTAAGCGAGTTAATCGCTCGATAAGCCAGTGGAGTAAGGGTCGCCGCCGGCGCAGGTACGATCTGCGCATGGATGCGATCCTTACTCTTGCTTGTAAAGATCAGCCGGGGATCGTTCACTCGATGACCTCGGCTGTTCTCGCTTGTGCAGGAAATATCATCGAAAATCAACAATTTACCGACCCGACAACAGGTCTCTTCGTGATGCGCACCAGAATCGAATCTGCGCAGACCTTAGAGCAGGCCTCCGAAGTACTACATAGCGGCTTAGCGCACCTACATCCTGCAATTACGATTCGAGAGAGCAGTACTAAGAAGCGAGCCCTGGTCCTAGTAACCAAGGAGAGCCACTGCCTACGCGATTTACTCTATCTGCAAGAGCTTGGTGAACTACCAGTTGAGATCCCCCTTGTCCTCTCCAACCGCGAAGAGTTGCGTTCACTCGTCGAATCCCACGGTATCCCTTTTGAACTCCTGCCCTCTGATAAGGCGAGCGCTGAAAGGGTAATTGAATCTGCAATTCAATCGCAGCAGATAGATTTTCTTGTCCTCGCACGGTACATGCAGATTCTCTCGAGTGAACTTTGTGAGCGTTACCAGGGGCGCATCATCAATATCCATCACTCCTTCTTGCCTGGCTTTAAGGGCGCCAAGCCCTATCACCAAGCCCACGCACGCGGCGTGAAGATCATCGGTGCGACGGCGCACTTTGTGACCGCCGACCTCGACGAGGGTCCAATCATTGAACAAGATGTCGCGCATGTTTCGCATACCGCCACCCCCGAAGATCTCATCGCAATCGGGCGAGACATTGAGCGTCGTGTCCTCTCCAAAGCGGTCAAATTATTTGCAGAAGATCGCATATTTATTGCGGGGGCTCGTACTATCGTCTTTTAAGTGTCCCAGACCGGAGTTGAACCGGCGACCTACCGCTTAGGAGGCGGTTGCTCTATCCACTGAGCTACTGGGACTGGGTTGGACCCCTGGCTGGCGCGCTAGGCAGACCGAGAGTTGATCCCTAGTTTAATCGGGTGAATTCACACCAACTTCACGGATACAGCCACCTTTTTTCCCAACCAAGGGGAGGGGGACGCTCTAGAATCAACCCGTGTTCCAGAAGAGCTGGGCCTATTGGAGGAAACAAAGATGAAGATGCTCTCTACTCGAAAACTGGCAAGCGTGCTCCTTGCAGGTGCACTCATTGTGGGTGGATCGATCGCACTGAGCGCCTCAGCTGATGCTGCAGGAAAGCAAGGCTCAGCCTGTACTAAATTGAATGTGAAGTCAGGCACCTACACCTGCGTGGCCAATCCAATTGCGACCTCACCAAAGCTTGTATGGGCTACGGCCAGTTGCATCACCTCACAAGCTGATTACCTCAGCAATGTTGGGAACTTGACCACATACACAAAGAATGCAACGAATGCGGCTAGTCAGGCACAGAGCCTGCTGGCTTCCTACCAAAATGCACTCACCGTTGCACAGACCTCACTCGATGCAGTGATGAACAAGAATTTGTACACCATTGATTATGACTCTGCTACGCACAAGCCATCGACTCAGGTCACCGGTTATAACGCTGCTATTGCTGCATACCAGGCAAAGCTGGCTGCAGACCAGGCTGGCCTTGCTGCAGCGCAAGCCGCCCTCAATGCAGACGTCGTTGGAAGCCAGAAGGCGAAGAGCGATCAGGCAACAGTCAATGCGTACACCACGGGCGTGAAGTACCGTCAGCAGACCATCGACCAACTCACCCGGACATTGGCTCGTATCAATTCGACGATCACAAATGACCAGACTCAGATCACTACTTGGACTTCAACGGTTAACAACGCCATTGCGCAGCAGAAGCAGCTCACCGCTCAACTGACGTCGGCAATTGCGACAGCGAAGTCGACACGAGCTCTCGCCTGCAAGGCAGGCTTGTAGCCCCTATTTAAAAGAGGTCGCAATCCCTCCACCGAGATAGATCTAGAACCTCCCCGCACGCGGCAGCGCAGCCAAGTGTTGGGAGGTTCTCTCGTTGTTAACAGGTAAAAAATCTACTGATTTTCATATTTACGATTCACTAATCTCGTGCGATGACAATTGGGACGTCGAGGACATATCTCAAACTTCGGATCGCGCCAGTTGCACTTCTACTTTTGCACCTCGTAGTTCGTCTCTTCTCCTCGGGCACAACTCCCCTCGCAGATCTCTACATATATAACGCTGTAGGGGTCCTCGCGGCTCTTGTCGCTTTCTACGCACCTGTCTCTAACGACAAGCTGGCACGAGTATTGCTATCTGTGGCCCTCTTCATTTGGACTCTTGGATCAATAACGACGACCTGGAACGATTTTTATAGACCCTTCTTCTGGTTTAATTTCTCGGATCTCTGTTACATATTGTTCTACCCACTTATTCTGTTAAGTCTGATCCGAGCTTTAACCGCACATCGAACATTTCGTTTCGCAGAGCTCTTAGAGGTCGTCATCATCACCTTCGGTCTCTCGACTCTGATCGCTTATCTCTTTTTGAAGAGTGCAATGACCCATTTCACTGGTGACTCGACTACCGTCTTTCTCTCTATCGTCTATCCCATTGGTGATGTTGTGCTCCTTGCGATCGCTCTCTTCATCGTGCTGGCGCAGAGGCGGGCGCTTCGCTCTTTTCTCTTCCTGCTTGGCATCGCGATCTTCACCGCGACCGACCTCTACTTTCTCTTTAAATCGGCTAGTAGCCAGTACAACTTCGGGGAGTTAAGTGATGACGGTTGGTTACTCGGGCTCATAGTTATGGCCGAAGCTCTTTGGCACCGTGGCGGCGAAGAGGAACTGAGTGATCGTGTGATCACGAGTCTCACTACCATCGCGATGATCTGCAGCGGATTGATTCTGGCGATCTCTGCGCTCAGGCAGACTTTTCTGCCGACGATTGTTTTAATTCCAGCTATCGCAACTATCGCACTCGCCGTGGCTCGCATGGCAATTGCGCTACAACAAGCACGCACTGCAGCCCGCAATCTAGAGCTCGCTCGTATCGATGAGTTGACTGAATTAGCTAATCGACGGCGCTTCATACATGAATTGACCTCTTTGGGTCGCGAGAGCGCGACGCTCCTTCTGCTTGATCTAGATGGATTCAAGATGGTGAACGACACCCTGGGCCACGAAGCGGGCGACGAACTGTTGCGCCAGATTGCGCTCCGTTTCTCTCGCGTTACCCCTGCGGGTTCACTCTTAGCGCGATTGGGTGGCGACGAGTTTGGTGTCATAGTTCCTGGCAACCCGCGGCATGGAGTTGAAGTCGGGATGGCTCTCGCCTCCACGGTCTCCTACCCCTTCATCGTGGCGGGTCATGAAATTAACGTTGGAGTGAGCATCGGTCGGGTGATTAATGATGGGGCCTTGGACCTGATGGCGCGCGCCGATAAGGCGATGTATGAGGCTAAGCGTTCTGGTGGGGGTATGGTGCTTTGGCAGCCTTGATCTCTTCTAGGCGCGCCAGTGCCTCCAGCCTTTCCACGGCGTGATCCACGATGGGGGCTGGATAGCCATTGCTGTTCCCATCGAGAACTTCCCACGGCGTGTGAATCTCCGGGGCGCTCAAGTGTCTCAACTCGGGAATGAATTGCTTGATGTAATCCCCATCAGGATCAAAGCGGCGACCTTGCTCAATGGGATTAAAGACGCGGTAATACGGTGAAGCATCGGTTCCGCATCCTGCCGTCCACTGCCAGCCATGTGAGTTAGAAGCGACATCGTTGTCGATGAGGTATTTCATGAAGTAATCAGCGCCATGCCGCCATTCGATATGTAAGTCCTTGACGAGAAATGATGCAACCACCATGCGAGTGCGGTTGTGCATCCAACCCTCCGTGCGCAGTTGGCGCATAGCAGCATCAACGATTGGGTAACCGGTCTCACCAGCACACCAAGCTTGAAACTTCTCCTCCGGTTGGTCGTATCGCATCGCCGCATAATTTGGTGAGTAATAGTCCCGAGAACTAGTTGGGTAGTGATGCAAAACGTCGGCGTAAAACTCGCGCCAGGCAATCTCTTTGCGAAAGACCTCGTGGGCGCTGCTCTGGTTTAAGTCTGCAAGGAGGGTGCGGGGATGGATTTCCCCCCACCTTAAGTGCGGACTTAATCGACTCGTGCCGGCTACCCCGGGAAAATTCCGCTCCTCGTCGTAGCGCGAGAGAGCTCCCGATTTATAAGCTTCCCAACGCTCTCGCGCGGCCAACTCCCCTGCGCTCTGCAGAGAAACACCTTGAGGTGGGAGCCAGGTAGGCAGATTGCGATCCTGCTGCTGTGGCTTGATGAACTCTGGCTTTGTCGGTGCTGGAGCTGGAGTGCGCCAACCGTGTGCCTGCCAGGCACGGAAGAATGGGGTATAGACGCGGTAATTACTCTCATCGGGCTTGCGCACCCTGCCTGGAGCAACTGCATAGTTCGAACCGGTGTACTCGATCTCGATTCCTGCCGCTGCAAGCGCAGCCTCAGCCGCCACTCCATACGGTGCGTATTGGCGAGCAGCATGGATGGATGTGATCTGATAACGAGCCACAACATCTCGCAACACTGCAACCGGATCTCCTGCAACAACGGCGAGGTGACCTCCCACAGACTCGTCTAATCTCGCCAGTGAATCGGCTAGATAAGCGCGGCGATACTCTCCAGCTCGTTCGGCGATCTCTTCATCCATGATGAAGAGCAGGAGCGTCTCCTTCGCCGCGGCTAAGGCGTCAAGGAGAGCCGGATTGTCGTGCAGACGAAGATCGCGACGAAACCAGAAGAGAGAACGGGTCGTCATGACGCCATCCTTTCACAATCCATTTAGAATGGCGCAGCGATGGAGATCTTCAAGAGTTTTCAGGTGCGTGGCGCTGCCGGGTCAGTAAAGCGGACAGTAATCGGAAATCGGAGTGTTGATTTCTGGGCCCCTCTAGAACCAACGCCCTACTTGCTCGTCACTCACGATGGTCAAAATATATTTCATAAGAAAACTTCCACCAGAAATCGCACGTGGGAGTTAGCTGGAACTTCGAATAAGGTGGCGCGCGAGCTTGACGTACCGCCTCCTGTGATCATCGCCATCTTCCACTCCAGCAGCAAAAGCGATCCCTACGGGCGCGCGAAAGATTTAGCTCCTCAAGATGTCTTCACAGGTGGCATTGAACCGATCCTGAGTACATCGGGAATCTGGCCAACAGCCACCCCCAGTTTTCCCCTCTCCGAGCTGCATGGAAATAGGTATCTGCAAGAAATAGTTGAGTTAATCCTTCCCACGATATGCGATTTCGTAGGACACCAGATGATTCCAGAGAGTACAGCGCTACTGGGAGCGAGTATGGGTGGGCTAGCAGCCCTCAACGGAGTTGCACAATATCCCGACATCTTTGGTAGCGCACTTGCCTTCTCGCCACATTGGATCTGCGGAGGTGATCCGCTGGTAAAGCGATTAATGGCGACTTTGCCGCAGGCCGGAAAGCACAAGATTTGGATGAGTCGCGGGACCAAATCACATGATGCGCGCTACGGCCCTTTCCAAGATCTTGCTAATAATTATGCGATCGCGGCTGGCTATAGATATGGTCGCGATTTGGCGACGCCCGTCTTCAATCGCACAACACATAATGAGCGCTCGTGGTCGAGTTACGTGAACCAGGCTCTGCGCTTTTGGATGAGAAATTAATTACTTTGTAGTCAGGCTCTTGATTGCGCTCGTAGCGCTCACCCCATACGAATCAGAGGCCACTGCTTCAAATTGAATAACCTTCTTCTTAGGAAAGGTAGCTACTAGTGGAAAGACCCGATAGAAGCCGCTCTGCGACTTCTCGGTGGAGTATGTGGGCGCCGAATCTACTCCCAAACTAGTCCACGATCCTTTACCTACTCGGTACTTGAAGGTGACATCAAGGAATGGCGAACCCTGCGCCGTTGCGTCTACCTCAATCTGATCTGAATCGAGTGGATCTGGGATCACAGTGGTCAACGTGCTGCTGACTTTGCTCGCCTTCGGAGTTGGAGTATCCGAAGTAAACACTGCCCAACTCAGAGCGGGTAGCGAGACCGTGGTATTTGCAGCAGAGACGCTTGCACTCCCAGTTCCACCCTGCAAACTCCACGAGGAGTTTCCGGAGTTAGATGTGAATGTTGCGGACCCTGGATCACTGTTTGCATTGAGTGCAACCAGCACCTCTTGGTGTGAACTCTTATCAAATCTACTAAATACGAAGATGCCGTTCGTCGCATAATCGGTGAGCTGGCTACCGTTTGCCAGCGCCGGATATTTATCCCGTAGCGCGGTCAGAGAGCGGATGGTGTCTTGAAGCGGGTTGGTTGTGTCAAAACTACTCTTTGTGCCAATCGGCTCAGACCCAATCCTAAATTGGTCCTGCCAACTAGATACTGCCGTAGGGAAGAGATCTTGCCTGGCCTCCTTATCGCCACCACCAGTCAAACCAAATTCATCTCCATAGTAGACAGTTGGAACCCCGCGAATGGTGAAGAGAAGGGCGTGCGCTAACTGATCACGCTTGAGTGCAACAGATGCATCCGAAGTCTGAGCAACGATAAATGAGCCGATTCGGCCCATGTCGTGGTTTCCGAGAAACGTTGCCAGACCATTGGCGCTTGTGGTGGCAGTTGTATAAAAATCATCATTATTGAAGTAGGTGCCGAGCAGAGTTGCATCTTGCGCATTTACGTAATTGACCATGATCGATTGCATTGGAAAATCTAAGACCTCATTAAATGAGGCTTGCTTCACCCAGAAAGAAGTCTTGCGTGGATCGGTGTCATAGATCTCGCCCCACATCGGGAAATTGCTCTTCCCTTGCGTGAAGGCGGCCTTGCGCATGGCGGGCAGGAATGCGTTCCAGAACTCCTTATTCACATGGCGCGCTGTATCGATGCGGAAACCATCAATCCCCGTTTCTGTAATCCATTGGGCAAATACGCTGATCCATCCTTTTAATACAGTTGGACTCTCGGTAAATAAATCATCAAGACCATAAAAATCGCCGTATTGCAGTGACTCGTCTGATTGCGCGACATCTCCCCGGTTATGGTAATTGCGGGGGTCGTTCAGCCAGGCTGGACTCTTTACGGTGAGATTCTGGCGGTCAATCACTGGAGTCTTTGGGAAACTTGTGGTCGCACTTAACTTATCGAGGCTAGGAAAAGAAGGTGAGTCTGCAATCGCTTTTGGGTCAAAGGTCTTGCCGTTGATGGTCTTGTATGGTTGATCTGCAAGACCAACATACGAACCACCTTGCACATAATGAATGACATCTGCAGTGTGATTAACAACGATATCCAAGATCACCTTCATCTGGGCGGCGTGTGCATCTGCCACAAACTCTTTAAAGTCCGCCATCGTTCCTAAATGTGGATCTACCTGGTCAAAACCAACTCCCCAATATCCGTGATAGGCAGCGCTCTTGCCATCGGCGGCGACGGGGAGTTGCCGCACTACAGGCGTTACCCAGATGGCGGTGAAGCCAAGGGATTTAATGTAAGGAATCTCGTGGATCAGACCGCGCAGATCTCCACCGTGGTAAAAACCTGGATCGGAGGGTTGAAAACCTGTGGAGGTTGGTCCACCAGTCAGACCACCCGCATCGTTCGTTGGATCGCCATTGGCAAAGCGATCAAGCATGACGAAGTAGATCATCTCGGCGTGAGCCGCACTAGCTGTCGCAGCTTTAACTGGCGTACCAGTAACAATCAATGAAAAAAGCACTGCCAACGCACCAAATCTACGAGCGCGGCGCATGACCTTAACCTTTGACGGAGCCAGCGGTCAGCCCGCTGATGATGTACCGCTGCAACGAGAGGAAAATAGCGACTAATGGAATTGAGGCGATGATCGAGCCAGCGGCAAATGGTCCCCAGTTGGTCGCATACTGACCACTAATGAAGCTCTGCAAACCTACTGCGATAGTGCGTGAATTTTGATCGACTAAGAAGAGTCGAGCCAAGATGAACTCGTTAAAGGTTCCGATAAAACTCAAGAGACTTACTACCGCCAATATAGGGGCTGCCAGCGGTACAAAGATGAGCCAATAAGTTTGAACCGCACTAGCGCCATCAACCTTTGCCGCTTCATCGAGCTCAATCGGAATGGAGTCAACAAAGCCTTTGAGCAGCCAGATATTTACACCCATCGCTCCGCCCAGATAGACGAGGAGCAAGCCCGGTTCTGTACCCAGTCCGATATGGGGAGCAAAGTTGTAGACGCGTTCCATAATTACGTAAACGGCAGAGAGCGAGAGGATCGCGGGGAACATCTGCACTAACAAGAGAAGTTGTAGGCCCTGCTTCTTACCTCTAAAACGCAAGCGACTAAATGAGAAGGCAGATGCTGCGCCAATCACGACCGAGAGTACGGCCACCAACCCCGCAATCACGATCGAGTTCTTCATCCAGATCAGGTATGGAATCTTCGGGCTATGAAAGAGAAGGTGGAAGTTGTTGAACGAGATTGTCTTAGGGATGAAGGAGGTTACCTGCAAACTTCCGGTAGGACTCAACGCAGAGAGGAACACCAAGTAGATCGGAAAGAGTACAAAGAAACAGGTAACAAGGAGGACTATGTGCCTCCAGAGATCTTCCTTTACCCATTTTTTCATTTGAATGAATCCAATACCTTAGAGCGTCTTATTCCATACAGCGAGATCGAAGCGATAATCACGAAGATCACCACAGAGATTGCACTAGCTAGCCCGAGATTCTGGTTGCCGGCGCTAAACGCGATCTTGTAGGTGTAGCTAATCAAGATATCGGTTGAGCCCGCGACCGCTCCCCCAAGCGTGTTCTGTGGTCCACCACCCGTCAAAAGATAGATGATGTTGAAATTATTAAAGTTGAAGGCGAAGGAGGCGACCAAGAGCGGCGCCACAACCTGCAGTAGCAAAGGAAGAGTTATCTTCCTAAAGATCTGCCGACTCGATGCTCCGTCGATAGCGGCGGCCTCAGAGAGCTCGGCTGGAATCGCCTGTAGAGCGCCGCTACAAATGAGGTAGAAGTAGGGGAAGCCCAACCAGAGGTTGACGATGATGACGGCCAGGCGTGCGTAGAGCGCACTCTGGAACCAGTGCACATGGGTTCCGAAGAGGTGATTGATCGCACCGAATTCGGTATCGAACATCCCTCCCCATATCAAGATGCTCATGATGCTCGGCATTGCATACGGCAGGATCAAGATGGAGCGATAAATCCTGCGACCATGTAACTTTCTGTTGAGGGTCATTGCAATCAACAGACCCAGAGCAAATTGAGTGAGCACCGTCAACGAGGCAAAGACGATTGTCCAAATGAAGACTGGAATAAGGGCAGATCGAATCTGTGGATCGGTGAAGAGTTTGGCGTAATTCTCAAACCAAATGGGCGCACGCCACCCTGGCTGCAACTGATCGTTCTTATCCTTGATATTGGCGAAGTTTCCGGTGCCATTATCGCGGTAAACCGTGTGGGTTAGTACATTGGTGAAAGTATCGGTAGATGAGTCGTACTTGAGACTCTGCTCTTTAAGCGAAGCAACATTCCCACCTTCAATTGTTATGAAGTAGTCAGAGGAGTAGGCGAAACGGGTATCCGCTAAAGCCTTGTCCTGGGCGGCCTGTTGACTTGGGGTTAACGGGGTAAAGCCGGGAGCTACCGTGGCATCTCCGTTACCATCAATTGCCAGCCCAGCGGGATCAAGGTCAGTCTTGGTCGTTGCTGTCGCTAGAAAGTACTTCTTATTGGTCGGGTCGGAGGCAAGAATTTCTAGGTTCTTTGCGGGATCTTCACCGATAATAATGTCGAAAGTAGTTTGGGCGGCATCTGGTCGTATGCCACCAGCGAGAATCTGTGTAATCGATTCGGGTTTCGAGATGTAATTACCTGTCTGGTAATGAAAGCCAGACATTGCGATGGTGTAGAGAATCGGCCCCACAACAAAGGCGAAAAGGAAGAACATTCCAGGCAGGAAGAACTTCATTGGGATTGAAAAATTGGTGAGGTAGGTGATTGCAATCGCGATCAGACCTACCGTCAAAAAGGCAGATATCGCGTACTCGCGCTTAGCGAAGGAACTTTCGATCAGCAGGAGAAGAATGGCGGAGACCAAAGCGACGGTGATGTATTTAAGCGTCACCGTGACTTTACGCTGAAAAAGCTTCTCCACTTTTACATCCGATCAGTTGATTCATCTTCCTAGATTTAATTGAAGAAATTGGTGGGCAAGTTGCCTTGCCCACCAATTTCGGTAGATCAATTCCTTCTAAGAGAAGGAGTTAGAGCTGTGGGATTCCAGCAGTGATATTCGTCTTGAAGAAGGCATCCATCGCAGCCGCTGAGGTCTGTGGATCCTTTCCGTTGACGAGGACATCTGTCCAGAATGCTGGGAGGAGATCCCAGAAGGACTTCGATCCAGTTGCACCGTTGAGAATTGCACCGATCTGTGGAAGACCTGCAACTGCACCAGCCTTACCAAAGCCCTTTTGAGCTGTGGTGACAGAGGCATCTTTTTGGGCCTTCTTATTAGCCGGTGGACGAAGCTCAACGTTCTGGTAAGCGACGGCACCTGCGGCTGATCCGAAGAAGTTGTTCAAGAGGCTCTTGGCGCCTTGATCTACACCGTGTTGCGCTGCAAAGGTTGTCAACATTGCGCCTGATACAGATGCGAATGCTGCTCCATAGGTTCCGTGGTTCAGACCAGGTAGAGGCATGAGGTTATTCATATCGAAACCAGCCTTTACATAATCCTGCCACTCCCAGTTACCAATGATTGCGTAAGGGACTGTTCCGGCTAGGAAAGCGGTCTTGCAACCGGTGTCCGTTGCTGGGAAGAAACCATTGCTCTTACCATTCTTATCAAGGAGATATTTCTTGATATTGGCTGCAACTGTTGCGGCTGGAACGGGATCTGCTGTTGGATCAACAGATCCAGAAGCGGTCATAACGTATGGTGCTCCACCGAGAGCATTGAGCACAGATTCTGCACCCCATGACATTCCGCCTCCTGCAATGCAGAGACCTGCAGTCAACTTGTCAGCGGTCTTATTCTTGAGATAGAAATTCACCATCTGTGCGAAAGTTCCTGGCTTGCCAGTCAACTTAGAGTTATAAAGAAGTGCGACGTTATTGACATCTAGTGGAACGCCATAAAGTACGCCTTTGTAAGAGAGGTCAAAGAAGTTGTTCGCGGTGAAATTGGCGCGAACTGCTGAAGACAAAGTGACAGGTGCGAGCTTGCCATTCTTTGCTCCGGTTGCAACCCAGTCATTAGCGCCAACTACGATATCTGGACCAGTGAGAGCAGTTGCATTTCCGAATGCTGCGTTCAAAGCATCGAAGCTTGAGAACGGAACAATCTTGATTGTGTAACCGGGAACCCAGTCGCCCTTTGCAGCGATAACTTGCTGCAAGTTAGGTCCGCGAGTTTCATCGGCCCACACAATGATCGTGTTGGAGGCAGCATGCACGGGGGCAGAGACGAAGCCTGAGATCAGCCCCGCTGCAACCGTGAGAGCGGCTACCTTTCCAAATTTACGTTGAATCATGTGACTCCTATATGTGAAATTTGCTTAACCGAGGGGATTAAGCGAGTGGGATAATTTGATACCAGGGAGTAGGTCAAGTCAAGGAAGAAATGGACAAGTCGTATAGTTTGTCGATGGGCTAGCCCTTATTTCACGCCTACTTCGAAATCTCTCTGGTGATTGATACCTAATCGTTATTTATTGATCTCAGAAAATCTGATTCATAACAATTTGGTAACGCTACTTCTTGGCGCTCTGTAATCGCCAAATTCCTACGGTGGGCTTCTCGAGAGCCAGTCGGAGCCGACTCCCGTGAGCAGCCGGTCCATATACTGAATTCTCAATCGAGTAGCCGTATGCCGAAAGATCAATATCCACCTTGGTGGACTTACGTGCAACAACTACTAAGAGAGTTTCCTTCTTACTCTCACGCAGGTAGGCAACGCAATCATCTTTCACATCGACCCATCGCAGACCACCAAAGGCGAGAGCGTGGCTCGTTCGACGAATTGCAACAAGCTCTTTAACTTGTGCAAAAAAATCGTGGTCCCATGAAGTGCGATCGTTCCAATTTATTGTGCGACGCGAGTCCTCGCCCCAAGCACCACGCAAACCAATTTCATCTCCTGCAAAGATCGAAGGAACGCCTGGGTAAGTCATCAGTAAACCCATTCCTGCAAGGTGACGTTGCGAATCCCCACCCACTACATTTCTAAAACGTGCAGTGTCATGTGAATCGAGGAGCAGCATGCTTGCAACGAGTGCCCGCCATGGAATTCCGCCGTTAAACATCTGCATCGCAGCGACCATTTGTTCGCCCGTAAAGAGAGGTACGTTTGTTGGAAGTCCAAAGAATCCTCCATCAACCTCGGGATTGTGTTGCAACCATCCCCAGATCGGACGCATAAATCCGTTGTAGTTCATGGTGCCATGCCAACCAAAACCATCTAAGTCAGCTGGGAAGTGATCGGCATTCTCTGCAACCAACCAGGCGTCAGGGTTTTCGATATCCATCGCCTGGCGAATCCCCCGCATTACCTCGCGATTGAGATCTTGATCTTTGTATCTTCCAGTCATATTGCCGACATCGATGCGCCAACCAGCCATGTTGTACGGAGCACGCAACCACTTACGAACAATTGAATTCTTTGAATCCCAGACGAGCTTTCTCAGCAACGGTGAGGAGTAATTGAGTTTAGGAAGCGAGGCAAGTCCCCACCACCCTTCATAACCATGCTTGATGGATTTATCCCAGTAGAAGAAGGCACGCTCTTTGCTCTTAGGATCTGCCAAAGCTTTTTTGATCCATGTATGTCCCGCCCCACAGTGGTTAGTGGTGAGGTCACCCATGATCCGGATGCCTTTCTTGCTGGCGGCCTTCGAGAGAGCAAAGAGTGCTTCGTCTCCCCCGAGTAATGGATCGACATGATCAAAACTACTTGCGTCATAGCGATGGGTGGACCGAGCGGCGAAGAATGGTGTGAAATAAATTCCGGATGCGCCTAGGTGAGTTATGTGGTCGAGATGTTCAGTGACACCTTCAAGATCTCCGCCAAAATACTCGACTCCCGTTGTTATGTCACGTCCCTTTGGAAGGTTATCCCAGTCGCGCCGGACGAACTCTGCGGGAATCTTGCGCACCTTGCCCGATGAGGCAAAGCGATCGGGAAAGATTTGATAGAAGACAGATTTATTTATCCACTGTGGGTATTTAGGCTTCGCAAAGATCTGAAAATCATTTGCACTCGAGACGTCGAAAGGAAATAACCCCGCAGCATTAAGCCACTTATAACTCTTCTTCTCAATGATTAAGAAGCGGTATTGAGCGACAAGATTGAGTACCGGCGCCTTTACGCTCCACCAACTCTCGATGGCATTGAAGGAGGTTACCGACATCTCAAAGGTGCGGGCCTCACCATCGTGATAGATGCGCAAGTGCAACTTCGAGATTGGAAAATCAATCGGCACACGGACCTTGAATTCCACGCTCTCACCCAACTGCGGTGAGCTGGTACTGAGGTAAAGATCGCTTCCATCATGATGGGGTTGAAGAGATTTCACTCAGTACCTCCGCGTTGGTCTTTGAGTTGGAATTTCTACAGCTATTTAAGCGATCTGACTACCCCTATTAGTTGTGGAGTTGGTGAACGCTCTCGTCCCAGCCCTTAACATCTTGCGGAGAACGTTGTCCGGGTCCGATGTAGCGAGCAGATGGTCGGATCAAACGCCCGGTGCGCTTCTGCTCCAGGATATGTGCAGACCAGCCAGCGGTACGAGCGGCCGTAAACATTGAGGTAAAGAGCGGGGCTGGAACTTCCGCAAAATCAAGGACGATAGCCGCCCAGAATTCCACGTTGGTTTCGAGCACGCGCTCAGGATGGCGCTCATGCAACTCTGCGAGAGCTGCCTTCTCAAGAGCGAGCGCAACTTCATATCGTGGCGCGTTAAGTTCTTTAGCTGTACGACGCAAGGTACGGGCGCGTGGATCCTCCGCACGATAAACGCGGTGACCGAAGCCCATCAATCTCTCTCCGCGATCCATGATTCCCTTTACATACGCAGTGGCATCGCCCATCTTCTCGACGCCCTCAATCATGCTGAGAACGCGCGCTGGAGCCCCGCCATGTAGTGGACCCGACATTGCACCGATAGCTCCTGACAAGGAGGCAGCGACATCAGCACCGGTTGATGCAATAACTCGAGCGGTGAAGGTAGATGCGTTCATTCCGTGCTCTGCAGCTGATACGAAGTAGGCATCAATGGCACGCACGTGCAGTGGATCAGGTTCGCCGCGCCAGCGAATCATCATTCGCTCAACGACGGTGTGAGCCTTATCAATTTCAGATTCTGGAACTACCGGCTGGATAACTCCACGAGCGGATTGTGCGACATACGAGAGAACCATGACCGATGCGCGAGCTAGATTAGAGCGCGCCTCCTCATCAGAGATATCAAGGAGTGGCTTGAGTCCCCATGCAGGCGCCAACATCGCGATGGCAGATTGCACATCTACACGGACATCTCCGGAGTGGACTGGGAGTGGGAAGCGCTCGGCTGGCGGCAGACCTGGGTTGAACTCATCATCGACCAACAGTCCCCATACATTTCCAAAGGTGACACGGCCAACGAGGTCTTCAATATCGACTCCGCGATAGCGCAGTGCACTTCCCTCTTTATCTGGTTCTGCAATCGTCGACTCAAAGGCAATTACGCCCTCTAGGCCAGGCTTGAAATCATCGCTCACTGAAAATTCCCTCCACAATAGGTGCGCTTATTCTTACGCTAGAAGGTGCGCCGTACAAACCCCCTGCCCCAAATAGCCGAATAGTCGAAAGTGACGTTAGATACACCTATGAGCACCCCAGCAGACCCTTCCCTCGGCCTAAATCGCGATCAGATTCGGGCGATGCGCCGCTCTTATGGGGAGGTTGGGCTAGCCGAATCAGATGTGTCGGCTGATCCCATCACCCAATTTCAGCTCTGGCTCTCTGAGGCGGCGCAAAATCCGGTGATTGTTGAGGCGAATGCGATGGTGCTTTCGACGGTTGATGAAGTGGGTCCACAATCGAGGACGGTCCTCCTGAAGGATGTCGGAGCAGATGGTTTCTCTTTCTTTACCAACTACGACTCCAATAAGGCCCGTGCGATCGCGCAGAACCCACAGGTCTCCCTACTCTTCCCTTGGTATGCCATGGAGCGGCAGGTAATTGTTCGAGGTTCGGCCGAGAAGGTTTCGGAGCAGGCCAGTGCGGATTACTTCGCCACCCGACCTTGGGGAAGCCAGATTGGGGCCTGGGCGAGTTCGCAGTCTCACGATCTCGAGTCGCGCGCCCAACTGCAAGCCCGGTATGACGAATTTGCAGAGAAGTATCCTGAAGGAACAACCGTGCCCCTTCCCCCGCACTGGGGTGGGTATCTAGTGACGCCGCGCAGCATCGAGTTTTGGCAGGGGCGCTACTCCCGTCTCCACGATCGCTTGCTCTATAAGGCGACCGCCAGTGGGTGGAAGATCACGCGCCTGCACCCCTAGCGATGCTTTAGGGTTTGTGCATGAGCGATATCCAGATTCCAGCAAACCTGAAGCCACGTGACGGTCGTTTTGGTTGCGGGCCTTCGAAGATTCCAAGCAGTGCAATCGAGACCCTGGCCGCCAGCAATTCTCTGCTCCTAGGCACCTCGCACCGACAGGCACCGGTAAAGAACGTTGTCAAAGAGGTCCGAGCCGGCTTAGCGCAACTCTTCAGTCTGCCTGAGGGCTACCAAGTAGTCCTGGGCAATGGTGGATCAACCGCCTTTTGGGATATCGCCACCTTCAACCTGATTGAGAAGAAATCCCAGCATCTGGTCTTTGGCGAGTTCTCTTCCAAATTTGCAGCAGCTGCAAAAGAGGCGCCTTTCCTTGATGAGCCTTCAATCATCAAATCCGAGCCTGGCACACACCCAGTTGCGGTTGCCGAAGATGGGGTCGACGTTTATGCCCTCACCCACAACGAAACAAGTACCGGAGTATCAGCTCCCATCGTTCGTCCTGTCGGTAGCGAGGGTGCACTTGTACTGGTTGATGCGACAAGTGGTGCAGGTGGACTTGATGTAGATATCTCGCAATGCGACGTTTATTACTTTGCACCACAAAAGTCTTTTGCCTCCGACGGTGGGCTCTGGATTGCTCTTATGAGCCCAGCTGCGATCGCCCGTGTTGAGAAAATCAAAGCATCAGGTCGCTGGATTCCAGCCTTCTTCGATCTGACAATTGCAATTGAGAACTCGCTCCTTGAGCAGACGTACAACACCCCAGCCATCGCAACCCTAGTCCTGCTCAACGAGCAGATTAAGTGGATGAATGCTGGTGGCGGTCTCTCCTTCGCTGCTGGTCGGAGCAGTGAGTCAGCCGCTCACCTTTATGACTGGGCCGAGAAGACTTCTTACACCACTCCATTTGTCGAGGATCCTGCTGCTCGTTCAAAGGTAGTTGGAACTATTAATTTCGACGATGCAATCGATGCCATGGCAGTCGCCAAAGCTCTACGTGCTAATGGAATTGTTGATACAGAGCCGTACCGCAAATTAGGCAAGAACCAACTTCGTATCGCAATGTTCCCGGCAGTTGATCCCGATGATATTCGCGCGCTCACTGCTTGCATTGATTATGTAGTGGCGGAGCTGCAAAAATGATGAGTGCAAAGTTGCGCCGCAAGGTCACTATCTTTGTGCTCTTCCTGCTCTTCATACTGGCCGTCCTTGGCAGCGTTGGAGTGCTTAAGTAGCCTTCAACTCTTCGGGCGATAACTCTCGCGAAACTCTCAAGCGCTATAGGTGTACTGGGATAAACGCTTGCGAGTCAATGAGTAAATCAAGGTTGCACCGAGAGTTGTAATTGCACCGCAAATCGCAACCGTCGCTCTCACCCCAAGCACATCTGCCAACCAACCAATGAGAGGTGAACCAACCGGGGTAGCGCCAAGGAATATTAACAAGTAGAAACCCATCACCCTTCCGCGTAGTTCTTGCGGAGTAGTGGTCTGCACGTAGGTGTTGGCAGAGATCATTGTGGTGAGAGCAAGAAATCCGCAGAGTGGCAAGAGAAGTGCAAAAGTCAGATACGTTGGCATATAAGCCTGCACAATCAGGAAGAGTCCAAAGAGCGCAGAGAAAGTCATAATAAAGAGAGGTTTGCGCTTTTGATCGAGGCGGGTCGAGACAATCGCTGCAGTTAAAGAACCTACCGCGAGCACGCTTCCAAGTAGCCCAAAAGCTCCCGCATCTTTATGAAATATCTTTGTCGAGATAAGTGCATTGAAGATTTGAAAATTCAATCCGAAAGTCGACGCAAAGAAGACGGTAGCGATGATCGCCACTAAATCGCTACGGCTCCTGATGTAGCGCAACCCGTCAATGATCTTGCGATCCTTTCCATCTTTCGGCGGACGGTGTAACTCGTCTGGACGCATCAAGATCAGAGCAAGTACAACAAATAAGAAGGAACCGGCGTTTAATAGAAAAGATGGGCCAGTATGAAAATACTTAATGAGCACACCAGATACAGCAGGGCCAATCAAACGTCCCAGATTGAAGTTGGCCGAGTTGAGACTCACCGCATTGGCAATATCGCTCTTGCCAACGAGTTCCGATGTAAATGATTGCCTGACGGGAGCATCAAGCGCGCCGAAGAGACCTAAAGAAAATGCCAGAACAAAAACTTCCAGCATGGTGACACGGTGCGAAATGATCAACAACCCCATGATTGTTGCCGTTACTCCCCCACCTACATTGGTAAGAATTAATAGTTTGCGCTTATCGAGTCGATCTGCCAGCGATCCCGCATACAAACTAAAGAGGAGCATCGGCAGGAATTGCAGTCCCGTGACCACACCCAGCGCGGAACCGCCTTTGTGAAGATCGCTGACAACCAGCCAGTCTTGAGCCACACGCTGCGCCCAGGTTCCGATATTCGAAACCATATTTGCCGTGAAGAAGAGGCGGAAATTGCGATGTTTGAAGGAGCGCAGCGCCCCTTCATTGGATGACATAGTCTCAGTCTACAAGCGTTGATTCGGCAGGCAGGAAGTATGCTCGCCTTGTGAGACAGACCCTACCTATTGTGATCTTGGGAACTTCGGCGTGGTTTGTGGCGCTAGTAGTCGAACTAGCAGTCGGCGCGCAGCACAGTTCAATCTGGATCTGCCTGGTTGGAATAGCACTTGGCTTAATGGGAACCGGCTACATCCTCAGGGGTCTGCGCCGAAAGTCGTAATTATTTGTCGAAGGAGTTATCCCTCGATCTGACCCGCGATTCCGCGCAAAACTTTTCCAAGGCGTTCGGCCTCGACATTGGTTGGGTAACGACCATGGCGCAAACCATTTCCGACCTTATCCAGCATCTTGATGGAATCTTCAATAATCGTCGCAAGATCATCGGCGTTGATCCGTGTATTTGCAACGACAGAAGCTGGCTCATCGATCAGGCGAACAGAGAGAGCCTGTGGTCCACGGCGTCCTTCGGCAACGCCAAACTCCAACTTAGTTCCGGGCTTCACACTTGTTACACCGGAAGGAAGGGCGGAAGCAGCGAGGTAGACATCCTCGCCCTCTTCAGATGAGATAAAGCCAAAACCCTTTTCGAGGCTAAACCACTTAACGCGACCAATAGGCATCGGCGTCTCCCTTCACAAACTAAGTATGAGCGCTCATTGAGCGCTACTACGGCCTACAGTGCTGCAGGCAAGGGAGTTAGTTTATCGGATTATCCTGCGGTGGCGTCGCCCAAGCCCTTTCAGGCTATTCAGGAACGATAAGTGCCTGCGAATGCGCGCCACAGCCGTGATCGACCGAGACCACGCGGGCATCTTCAGGCGAGAGGGCGTTAGCGCAGACCCCAAATGCCGAGCGCAGTGAGCCTGCGATCGGAATGAAGAAGCCGCAACTGTGGCATGGCAATGGGGCGTACTGGGCAATGGGAGTGTTGGGGCCGCGATCTCCGTCGTACCAACGCTTGCTCGCTGCATCTCTTCCAACGATGGAAAGGACACGAGCGCGTCCCAACCCAAGTTCGATCTGCTCAAAGAGCTCTAAATCTTCATCCCCTGGCAGGGCATCAAAACCGCCTACGAGGCGAAGATCATCAGCGGAAGTGGGGACGATATCGCCAACTCCAACATCACCGGGTTCGATGCGCTCCTTGTAGGGAACCCACTCTGGTGCAATCAGAGCACCCTCACCTGGCAAGAGCACTACATCTGCAATTGTGGCGGGAGAGGTTTCACCAAGTTTGATGATCGTGACTGCCCAGCGCCAGCCCGCGTAACCGGGGAGGGCCGATTCAAAGAGGTAAGTCGCGATTCGCTCATCTTCTTGATCAATGGAGACAAGTTCGCCGACAAATTTTGCGTCGTGGGAGTCCTCGATCGCGGCGCTACGAGCTAACTCCAGCGCATTAAATGTATCGGTCATAAGGCAAGGGTAATGCGAAAGAGCCCCCCAAGAAAATTGGGGGGCTCTTTTAGGAATGGCTGAACTACTAGAAGTCCATATCAGCAGCTGGATTGTTGGCTCCAACCGCCTTTGGCTCAGGCTTATCGGTGACGACAGCCTCTGTTGTCAGGAAGAGTGCGGCGATCGAAGCAGCATTCTGGAGCGCAGAGCGAGTCACCTTGGCAGGATCGATAATGCCAGCGGCGATCATGTCGACGTACTCACCCGTTGCAGCATTGAGACCAAAGCCAGACTCCAGATTGCGAACCTTCTCGACAACTACGCCACCTTCGAGGCCAGCGTTGATTGCGATCTGCTTAAGAGGAGCTTCGATTCCAAATTCAACAATGCGAGCGCCTGTTGCCTCATCACCTTCGAGGCGAAGATTTGCAAGAGCAGCCTTGCCAGCTTGAAGGAGTGCGACTCCTCCGCCAGCAACGATTCCCTCTTCAACAGCAGCCTTCGCATTGCGCACAGCATCTTCAATGCGGTGCTTGCGCTCTTTGAGTTCAACCTCAGTTGCTGCACCAGCCTTGATGACTGCGACACCGCCGGCAAGCTTTGCCAAACGCTCCTGCAGCTTCTCGCGATCGTAATCAGAATCGCTCTTCTCAATCTCGGTGCGAATTTGATTAACGCGACCCTTAATCTGTTCTGCATCGCCGAGGCCTTCAACAATGGTGGTCTCTTCCTTCGCGATAACAACCTTGCGAGCGCGACCGAGAAGATCCATGGTTGCAGCCTCAAGCTTGAGACCAACCTCTTCTGAGATTACAGTTCCACCGGTGAGAAGTGCGATGTCTTGCAGCATCGCCTTACGACGATCCCCAAAACCAGGTGCTTTAACGGCTGCAGAGCGGAAAGTTCCGCGGATCTTATTTACAACCAAAGTCGCGAGCGCTTCACCTTCGACATCTTCAGCCAAGATCAAGAGTGGCTTGCCTGATTGCATTACCTTCTCGAGGATTGGTAGGAGGTCCTTGATATTTGAGATCTTAGAGTTTGCGATCAAGATGTATGGGTCTTCAAGCACTGCCTCCATGCGATCTGAGTCAGTGGTGAAGTAAGGCGAGATGTAACCCTTATCAAAGCGCATACCTTCGGTGAGCTCGAGTTCGAGTCCGAAAGTGTTGCTCTCTTCGACGGTAATAACGCCCTCTTTGCCGACCTTATCCATCGCCTCAGCGATCATCTCGCCGATGGTGGAATCTGCCGCAGAGATAGATGCAGTTGCGGCGATCTGCTCCTTAGTATCAACATTCTTAGCCATCCTGCTCAACTCGGCAGAGATAGCTTCAACAGCCTTCTCGATACCGCGCTTAAGTGCCATTGGATTTGCTCCGGCAGCAACGTTACGAAGTCCTTCACGGACGAGAGCCTGAGCCAAAACGGTTGCTGTGGTTGTTCCATCACCAGCGACATCGTCTGTCTTCTTGGCAACTTCCTTGACGAGATCGGCGCCGATCTTCTCCCATGGGTCATCGAGGTCAATCTCCTTGGCGATCGAGACGCCATCATTGGTGATTGTGGGGGCTCCCCACTTCTTCTCGAGAACTACATTGCGACCACGGGGTCCGAGGGTTACTTTTACAGCGTCGGCGAGCGTATTCATTCCTCGCTCCAAGCCGCGGCGTGCCTCTTCGTTGAAGGCGATCATCTTTGCCATCTTTGTTATCTCCCTTTAATAGCCATTATCACTCACCTAGGGCGAGTGCTAACCAAACTCTAGCGAAAGGCGCAAAAGCCTTCCAATCGGGAGCCAGCCCTGTTTAAAACGGAGTGGGGCTCGGCGGGAAAGCCCCCGCCGTTAAGCCCAAGTGGGTTGATCGAGCGGGACTGTCGAGAGGGTCGAGAAACCAATGCTGCTCGGGGAAACTCCCCCGCTCACGGCGAGGGAGGTCAGAGCGGCCACCATGGCACCGTTATCCGTACAAAGAGCCGCTGGAGGCGTTCTGAGTTCAATCTTGGCTAAGTCGCAGCGTCGCTGCGCCTCGGCCCGAAGGCGCGAGTTAGCGGCAACGCCTCCCGCGATAAGCAGGGATTCAATCCCCTTCTCGGTGCATGCCCGTATCGCCTTGGTGAGCAGCACATCGACTACCGCCTCTTGGAAGGAGGCGGCTACATCCGCCTTTACAGCGGACGGGGCCTGCTTGAGGTAGCGGGAGACGGCGGTCTTGAGGCCGCTGAAGGAGAAGTTGTAATCCGAACTCTGCAACCCGCGTGGAAAATCTATGGCTTCCAGATCGCCACTCTTGGCAAGTCGATCAATGGCAGGTCCGCCCGGAAAATCCAATTCAAGGAGGCGCGCAATCTTGTCGAAGGCCTCCCCGGCCGCATCATCGATGGTGGCGCCCAGAACGCGGACACCCTTTGCGAGATCAGTAACTTCGATGATTGAACTGTGTCCACCGCTGACGAGCAATCCGATCGCGGGTTGCAGCGACCGGCTCTCGTCGAGCGCATCAACTGCAAGATGCGCAGAGAGATGATTGACTCCATAAATCGGCTTATCCAGTGCCAAGGCCAAGCCCTCTGCTGCGCTCGTTCCGACCAATAGTGCGCCGATGAGACCAGGACCCGCGGTAACTCCAATAGCGTCAATGTCACGCAGCGCAACCTTCGCCTCACGAAGCGCCTGCTGAAGAACGAAGGGCATCGCTTCAAGATGTGCGCGACTAGCAATCTCCGGAACAACACCACCAAATCGCGCATGTTCCTCCACGCTCGATGAGATCACATTAGCCAGCAAGGTGCGACCGCGGACGATTCCCACAGCAGTCTCATCGCACGAGGTTTCAATTCCCAGAATTAACGGTTGGCTACTCATTTGCCCAACTCTTTTCGCATGACGACCGCTGTTAATCCAGGTCCGTAGTAGTTAGCACGCTCTGCAATCTTGCGAAAGCCATTTTCGAAGTAGAGCGGCTCTGCCTCGGCATTGCCTACGCGCATCTCTAACATCATCGCATCAACCTTTTGATTGCGCGACCAATCGACCATCCGCTTTAAGAACTCTCGAGCGATCCCGCGCCTTCTAAACTCCGGCGCTACAGTCAACGTCAATATATCCGTGACATCACCAGCCAACATCACGCCTGCATATCCGACAACAACACCCTCGAATTCCGCTACAAGGTACTGGCGAGATTTGCCTGCATACTCCTCTTTGAATTGCTCTAAACTCCAAGGGTCGTCAAGATAGATCGACTTCTCGAGTGCATATATAGGAACGAGATCCATCTGGGACCATGGGCGAAAGGTAATTCCCTTGGGTGCGGGATAAGCATCTGGCTTACGGATGTAAATGGGTTTAGTGGTGGTCTCTCCCGCTAGCGCTAATGCTGCAATCGCGCTGACGGTTGGTGGCTCGTAATAAATAGGAATTGTAAATTCCGCTAGCTCTTCGCGTTGCAAGGTTCGTGCAGGAGCCACCAACTTGCCCTCCCGATAGTGCTCACAGAAGAACTCACGGCGCCTGGCATCAATAGCGACGATGAAATCAGGATCGTTGTGTGCTTGCGCCATGGCGGCCAGAGAAGAGACCCCCACCCACGGAATCTCACGTGCTAGTGCGAAGGCTTCGCCAAATGCGATACCAACTCGCAATCCAGTAAAAGGACCTGGGCCCACAGCAATGGCTACTAGGTCAATCGATGAGTCTGTGGCCAGTATTTGGGCCACTAATTTGGGAAGTACCTCACCATGGGCAAGGGGGTCATCGTGGAAATAGCTGACAAGCACTTCACCCTCACTTACCAGACCGGCGCTTGTTCTATCTGTAGAAGTATCAATTACTAGGACCTTGGTCATCGCTCAAGATTTCTTATAGTCACAGTTCTCTCATCCGGTTCGCTGCCAAAATCGATATCAATTTCGATAAATTTTTCTACCAGTCGTTCGATAAATCCGCTGCCCCATTCAATCAAAGTGATTGAAGTTGGAATTCGACTCTCTAGATCCAAATCATCAAAGGAGGCGAAGGCGGAACCAATTAATCGATAGGCATCGACATGTACCAATGGTGTTGCACTTGGATAAATCTTTGCAATCACGAATGTAGGGGAGGTTATCTCCGCGATTCCTAGTGCTCGTCCGACGCCTTGCGTGAAAGTTGTCTTTCCGGCGCCCAGCTCGCCATGGAGTAGCACTACAGCACCAGCCTGCAGTCGCTTGCCAATCTGCTCGCCCAAACTCTGCATCTCTGCGGCAGATGTAACAGTAAAGATCTCGTCGGGCATAGTTGAAGGTTAATAGAAAGGGCCTCGTGATTTCTCATTCGAGAGTTCACAAGGCCCTTTCACGCTCGGTTTCTACCGGGCTCTAGCTACTAGTCAGCGGCGTAGAACTTAGGTAGCGCGGGAGCGAACTTCACATCCCGAGTTGTCCCGCCCATCTTGCGAACGGTGGTGTAGAGCGCGCCCCCAGCGAGATCCTTTCCAGTCGCGGATGCAGTAGCCAACAAATCTGCGACGGCAATGTATTGCTTCACATTGAAGTTGCAGTGATTGGTCCCATTCGCAGCAGGAGTAGTCGTGATTGGAAGTCCAGCGGCTGTGAAGGTTGTGTAGTGAGCTGGAGTCAATCCAAAGAGCGCAATCAAGTTGTAAGGAGGACGGCCCTTACCAAGGGTTGCCTTGTGAGCGGTCTCCCATTGCTTGGCATATTGCTGCGCCAAGTATGTGAGATCGCCAGCAGGAGTTACAGGATCTGCGACTCCGGTCATAGCGACCGTTGGAACATTTACTTGACCCGTCCACTGAGCGAGTGAACGCATCTTTGTAAGAGCGGCAGGGTTAGCGGTCGCGCGTGGAGCTTGAGCGAGGTAGCCCAAAAGTCCAGCAGTAGCTGTTGCGCCACTTAATCCTGCGTTGAAGATAGTTGACTCTGATGCAACGCGAGCGGAGTAGTCGGTCTTCGTATTATCAAAGATCGCTCCACCAGATTGTTGCTCAACATCGTAGGTCACTAGGACTGCAAGAGCTGCAGCGGTTGCGCCATTTTCCAGGATCGCGAGTGCAGGGCTAGCTGCAGCAGCGAAGGAGGTGTACGCAGCACTATTTGGTGAGCCAGGTCCGGTCGTTGAGTCGAAGTGCGCACTCTGCGTCGGGATTCCGGCCATGAGACCAAGAAGCAGAAGCGCTGAGCGACTTGGGATCTGATCCAAACCAGTGGCATGAATAGATGCTGGTGCCGTATCAGGCCAAGCGCCAGAGGCGATATTCGCTTGCAACTTACCGAGGACGGTAAAGACCTTTCCGAGATCACCCATCGCTTCCGCGTATCCCGCAGCGCCAGCAGAGTAATTGCCCGCCTTAATTGATGGATCAAAGAAGGTCTTAAGACCCCAGAGGAAATCACCGGCCATCTGCAATTCCGCTTCAACAGTAGGTGAGGCAACGCAGAGAGGACCTGCAGCGGAAAGTGCGGCAGCGTCTTTCTCGGCTAGCGTCTGAGTGATGAAACCTCCGAGTGACGCTCCCCAAGCGATGACGTGTGTCGTCGTTGGGAACTTTGACTCGAATGTGGTGATCAGCTCTTCATCGGTCGCAACGCCAGAATCTGCGTTCCACCCTTGGCGGGCAAAACCAGATCCCATGACGGCAAAACCCTTGCCGAGGAGATACTTAATTACTGAAGTGTCTCCACCAACAACAGGGCCTGGCTCTGGAGTATTGGTGATCTTGTAACCGCCGATACCTGGGATAGCTGCAGGGATATCAACGTTATAGCGATAGCCATGAGACCAAAGATAGACAGTTCCATTGAAGTTCGCAGGAACTTGCATCACGAATGGTGCACCATCACTGGTTGCACCAACACATGACTGAACTGGGAATTTGCCATCGCATAGTGGAGCAGCGCTAGCAGTGGATGGAATTGCTACAACCGCTGCAAGAGCGAGGGCAGTGCTTCCGAGAATTGCGATTCTCTTTACATTCCATAAGTTTTTCATTAGTTGTTTGGCAATCCCTTCGCTGGAAGAGCCGGACGCTTGCTCGTAGTTTTAACTACTGCGCCAGCGCCTGAATCTGTTGTGTAGAGGGTGTAGGTGCCGCCATTTGGCTTGATTGCACCGGTTGGGCCGTAGGTACCGAACCAGTACCCGTTATATCCGACATGGCTCGTTGCGCTGTATCCCAGCGGAGCAAAGCCCGCAGAAGCAAATGTCGATCCACTCTTGGCAATTGCTTTGAGAAGTGAAGCGCGAGTCAGGTTGCTTCCCGCCGCACGCAGCGCTTCGACAGTAAGCATTGCGGTATTCATCCCCTGCAATACATTGTTATCAAAAGCGACGCCAGCGTTGTACTGAGTGTTGATTGCCTGGAACTGTGCAACATATGGATCGCTGACGTCGGTTGGTGCAGGCAAGAAGGATGCACCGATTGCGCCATAGAGCAAGCCAACTGCCGTTGGACCAGCGACAGTCGCGATGGTTGTTCCATCGCCACCAACTGAACCGAGGAGCCATTGCGTCTTAAAGCCGGCTTTGTAAGCGCCGCCCAGTGCCGCCGCAGTTGCAGAAGAGACACCAAACATAATTGTCACGTCAGGCTTTGCCTGTGCCAGACCCGAGATCCACTTTCCTACAACCGTTGGGTCGGCTTGTGAACCACTTGCATAAGGAATCTTCACAACAAACTTTGTTCCTGCTGTTGCAAAGCCTTTGAGCGCATCTGCTCCAAAATCGTCATCTTGATAGATGATCGCGACAGACTTACCCGCGAAATTATCCTGCAGGTATTGACCCATAATCTTTGCTTCCATGACATAGGAAGGAAGGACGGTGTACGTCGTTGGATACTTAGTGGCATCCGCAAATCCGCTGTAGCCAGTGTTCACAAAGAGACGTGGAACACCATGGTCATTGATAAAGCGAGTGGTTGCCTCATTCTCAGCAGTTCCGAGTGAGCCAACGATGGCAAGTACTTTGTTTTGCAGTACTAGATCGTTAGTCACCGATTTTGCTAAGACTGGGTTATAGGCATCATCTTTAATGATGAGCTTAATTTTGCGTCCATTGACGCCGCCATTGTCATTGACGTAGTTGAAATATGCCTGCATGGCATACGGAACTTTGTTGTAACCAGGAGCAGCTGCACCAGTGAGCGGTGAGGTGATTCCGAGAGTGATCGTGGATGATGTAACACCATCCTGCTTGTACAGATTCATTGCATGCGCTGGCAAGGCGTTGACGATAAGGGCGGCTGTTGCCACCAAACCCATCGCTATCCTTCCGCGCTTCGTGCGTCGTTGAACGAGCATTTTCTTCCTTTCATCGAGGGTATTCCAGGAGATGCTGCTATTTAATTTTGCGGACACGAACTCCATCTGGCATGAAGAGTACGACGAGTATCAATAAAGAACTCATAAGAAGTCCAGGTAGATTTGCGGTCACCTTTTGCGAGCCCCCCAAGTGCGTTGCAAGGGCACCGGAGAGTTCGGGGATGGCCACCAGAACTACACCGCCGAGAATGCTACCCGCGAGTGAGCCAACTCCAGCAAGAACTGCACCAGTAACTATCGCGAATGAGAGAGACAATGGGAAGGCCGTTGGGGTCACTAGTCCGAGAAGTAGACCGAAGAGGCCACCCGCAAGGCTGGCAAGCGCGGAACTCACGGTAAAAGCAAGTACTTTTCCGCGTGGAACATTGATTCCTGCCAGACCAGCAGCCACAGCGTTATTTCTTCCGGCTCGCCAATTTCTCCCAAAACTTGAATGTAACAAATTCGTTATAGCCCATATAGTGAAGAGCGCAATGATCGTAGTAATCCAGAAGAACCATTTGTACTGGGTGAAGTTAGCTCCGCCCAGTTTTGCGGCCCAGTGAGGGGGATCCCCTATATCGAAATTCAAGCCCTGCTCTCCCCCGAGAATATGAAATTGATCGGCGAGAGTTGGGAGTCCA
>Ga0208389_1000159_pt1 | contig 37034 bp, 36 predicted proteins | sample CryBogCBH12Aug09_FD_184625 | JGI IMG/M metagenome (GOLD analysis project Ga0208389, IMG submission 184625) | Freshwater microbial communities from Crystal Bog, Wisconsin, USA - CBH12Aug09 (SPAdes) (version 2) | ecosystem: Environmental > Aquatic > Freshwater > Lake | place: Crystal Bog... | reverse complement strand
AACTTAAGACGAGCAACTTCTTTGTCAATATGTGTTGGTACATCATGAAGGCCTGCGCCTAGTCCTGCTGCAGATTTAATGAGCCATTCAGCTGTGAGGGCTTGATCAGAAAATGACATATCCATAACTGATGCTGGGTGGCCTTCTGCAGCGCCAAGATTAACAAGGCGACCTTCTGCAATAAGAAGCAACCGGCGACCATCCGCTAATGCATATTCATCTGTCTGGTGGCGAATACGCTTCTTTTGCTTAGAATTTTTCTCAAGCCAGGCAACGTCAATCTCAATATCAAAGTGACCTGAGTTAGCAAAAATTGCTCCGTCCTTCATGACTGCAAAATGCTCTTCACGCAAAACATCTCGGTTACCTGTAACGGTGACAAAGAAATCTCCAAGCTTTGCCGCTTCAAGTGAATCCATCACACGGTATCCCTGCATAAGTGCATCAAGTGCCTTCGTGGGATCAATTTCGGTGACAATTACATTTGCGCCCATGCCACGTGCTCGTTCTGCAACACCCTTGCCGCAATAACCGAAGCCGCAAACAACGAAGGTACTTCCGGCAATCAAGCCGTTGGTTGCACGGAAAATTGCATCCATTGTTGATTGACCAGTTCCAAAACGGTTATCAAACATATGCTTTGTGTCGGTGTCATTAACCGCAATCATTGGGAATTTTAGTGCGCCATCTTTTGTCATCTGGCTCAAGCGGATAACCCCAGTGGTTGTCTCTTCGCATCCACCCATGATTCCATCAATGAGTTCCGTGCGAGTTGTGTGGAGAGTATTGACCAGATCGCAGCCATCATCAAAAACAAGATTTGGCTTGATATCCAAAGCAGAGTTGAGGTGTCCGTAGTAGCCATCACGGTCAACAGCATTGCGAGCAAAGACATTAATTCCATATTCATGAACAAGCGCAGCAGCGGTGTCGTCTTGAGTTGAAAGAGGGTTTGAGGCACAAAGTGCGAGTTCTGCTCCACCAGCTTTTAATGCACGCATGAGGTTTGCAGTCTCAGTAGTCACATGCATGCAAGCAGCGATACGAATACCTGTGAATGGCTTTTCTTTTTCGAAGCGAGCTTTAATCTGTGCCAGCACAGGCATGTTGCGCTCTGCCCATTCAATCTTCTTCTTTCCTTCGGCAGCTAATGATGCATTGGCAATATCATGTCCAACTTTTGTTTCAACTGACACAAGTGCTCCTTATAAATCTGATGGCCTCTAGGTATGGCGCAACATTACCTGAAAAGGGCTAGGACCTGATCCTTGACTTGCTTCATACGCTCAGGGGTTTTCGCCTCGACATTTAGTCGGAGCAGTGGCTCGGTGTTAGAGGGCCTCACATTGAACCACCAGTCAGGGCCAGTCACAGTGACTCCATCGAGCTCATCTATTGCATAATCTTGCTTGAAGGACTCCTTAACAAAATCTACAGCGCCTTGGGGATCAGATACTTTCGTGTTGATTTCCCCGCTAGAAACATATCGATTCAGTGGGGCCAATAATTCTGAAAGAGTTTTCTTTGAAGCAGATAACTCTGCAATCGCGTAAAGGGCAGCAAGTGCGCCAGAATCTGCCTTCCAAAAGTCAGCAAAATAAAAATGTCCTGAATGCTCTCCGCCAAATATAGCTCCGGTTTCTGCCATCATTTTTTTAATATATGAATGCCCCACCCGAGAGCGAATAGGTACTCCCCCATTCTCGCTAACAATTTCCGGTACCGCCTGTGAAGAAATAAGGTTATAAATAATTTTCGACTCAGGCTTTCGCTTAAGTTCGCGGATTGCGATTAGAGATGTCAGAGTTGATGGGTTGACGAGATCTCCATTTTCATCCACTAAAAAGCATCGGTCCGCGTCTCCATCAAAAGCAAGACCAATATCAGCATTACTTTTTTTGACCTCTTTAACAAGGTCTTTAAGATTTTTAGGATCAAGTGGGTTTGCCTCGTGATTAGGAAAATTCCCGTCTAACTCAAAATACAATGGAATTACCTCAACATTTAAACGCTCCATAATTGCAGGTGCTGTGTATCCGGCCATGCCGTTACCCGCATCGATAACTACTTTCAATTTGCGCTTTCCTGAGAACTCTTTTTTACCAAAAAGACTCAATAAGAAATCAACATACTCTGGAAGCATGTTTCTCTCCGTAATGCGCCCAATGCCACGACTATTAATCGGAACACCCTTGGTCATGAGATCCTTAATTCTGTTGAGTCCAGATTCAGAACCAATCGGGCGAGCACCACTTTTTGCTAACTTCATGCCGTTGTACGCAGCGGGATTATGGCTAGCGGTAAACATAACTCCAGGCACGTTCAATGAACCAGAGGCAAAATACAACATGTCTGTTGACGCAAGCCCTATGCGGATTACATCCAATCCTTGAGATGTGATTCCATCAGCAAAGGCTGTTGCTAGAGGATCAGATGATGGCCTCATATCTTGCCCTATAACAACTGTTCCTGGTTCTCGCTCTTCTTGGAGAAAGCGAGCAAAAGCAGTTGCTAAGACAAATGAAAAATCAGGGGTAATTTCTTTACTGACAAGTCCTCGAACATCATATGCTTTTATGACTTTATCAAGTTGCTCAATAGTGAACATATCTTTCAAGAAACCTTAATTTGAAGGAAGTGCGCGTAAGTGCCCTCTACGACCAATTTCAGATGGCTTGGATTGCGCAAGATTGTCTTGCACCTGATGTGTGCCAACTTCTCTTACTGCATCTGCAATCGCCATTAAGTCATCTTCGTTTGGGCCAACGCTGTCAGTTTGGATATCAGATTTAACAACTGACCAACCATTTGGCACTGTGAGCTTTTCACTGTGTAGTGGGCACAAGTCATATGCATGTGGTTCAGCAAATGTAGCCAGAGGACCAAGAACTGCAGTTGAATCTGAATAAATGTATGTGAGGGTCATGCTTGCAGGCGTTCGACAACTTGCACGGGAGCAAGTTCTTGTTGATCGCTGAGGTGTTCTCACAATGTAAAGGCTATCGGTTCGGCCTCATAAACATGTGGATTTAATAGACGCGCCAGATTAATCGTGTGTCAGTGTCCGAATATCCAGCGTTGGCAAGGAAGCGCCAGCAAGTACTTGATTTGCAAGTAGAGGTAGATAGTTCAAAGAAGTTCCCCCAGGGTTCGTAAGTACGGCTCCACCATAAATCGGTGTTTTAACCCTAGGAGTGATGGTTAACCCACGGATGGTTTCCGTTGGTTTCCACACAACAACATCAGGACTATCCAAAGATGCACGCTGCGTCTTGCCATTTGCACCTTGCCAACTCAGGCCTAATGAAACCTGCTGGCCCATGAAAACAAAGCTTGCCGAATTACCCGCAAGGTTCAGTGCAAATTTAGAGATAGGTGAGAGTTGTGTTGCCCATGCGTAATCACTTCCACCGCGTGCTTGAGGATTTGTAAGAACTGAAGCAAAAAGCGGTTGATCGGAATTGATTTCAATTCCCAATGGGGATGAGGCATTAAATGTGGGAAGCGCTATATCTATCACTTTCTGATGGGTAATTGATAGCTGATCAAATCCAACAGGGGTAAAAGAGCCATCGCCAGAGTAAACAGTCATTGAAATATTTGCATTAATACTTCCTGGAACTAAAAAGCGCATGAGGTGTGATGTGGAGGCATTCTTTCCCGTGGCATTAAATAGTCCCCCGATAAATACTTTCTTTGTCGGAGAGAAAACTGGATTAACAAAACTTGCGCCAAGCTCACGAAGGCCTTGCTTTTGGTGATCGAGTAAAAAGTTTGTTACCCGCCCAGACTGAGTGACGACATTCAGAGCAACAGAACTCTCACCAGGGGCAATACTAGAGAGTGAAATTTTTGAATCAGAGTTCGCTTTTATTTTCACAGGGATTGGGGCAAGTGCAACCTTGGAAGTGTATGGATAGATCATGACACTTGATTCACTCAGTCCACTATTAACTATGTTGAGAACACCAGCACTTGTTACCCCTGCTGATCCACCAATAAACCACTCACTTGGGCCTCCCACGCTACACACGGCAGCTGCGCTGATTGAGCCACCGATTGTGTTGAATGCAATTTCAGATCCGGAGTTTCCAGATATGTATGTTGGATTTGAATTTGATCCAAGCTGAGTGAGTGGGGTTGTAGATAACTTCAAAGACTTTGAGCCAACTCCTCTAATTTGTAAATTCTTTGTAGGAAGAGAGATTGTCTGCGTCCCACCTGAAAGAGCACCGGGACAGATAACAGGCGGATAATCATGAGAAACAGAGAGCACTTGCTTTGTTTGAGGAACTGATACTGCAATAAGAGAGACGATGAGAAGCAAAACTGGAGCAAGCAGTATCTGATATGAATTGCCAAGTCTTATCCTTGGGATTTTCAATTTAATGGATTTCATGCCAACTCCTCAAGAGGAACTTCGCGGCGGCGGCGACCCCATGGCAACGACATAACAATCACGATGATGAGTGATAGAAATTGTAATGAGATTAAGGCTCTATGAGTTGTCCCATCAAAAAGGATGATTACATGTCCACCATGTGTTGCAGTAAAGACTGGTAGGTCACCTTGAGAATGTTGAATTGGAACTTGAATACCATCAAGCAACATATGCCAGCGCTTGTCATACTTCTCTGCAACCGTAATGAGTCCAGGACCGTTAATCACTGCCGATGCTCCGATTGGACTAGCTGGAACTAGGAAGCTTTCATGAGCTAAATTTGTAAACATTACCCTCGGCGCCGCTCCAACAACCTTCCAAATATCACCAGCAGATGTAGCCGACATTCGTGTAAAACCACCAACACCATCGATCGATCGTGCAAGTGATGCTGGTACAGGAGCTTTAGCAAAAACATATTGAATACCGAAGCTTCCCAAAACTTTACCCGCAGTACCGCTGCCTTCAGTGACAAGCTGACTAATTGCGTCTTGGACGGCAAGGGGAACCAAAGATGCCACATCTGCATCGCCTAATCGCACTTCACTTCCTCGTGAAACATAATAAGAAGTTCCCTGCAAATTTGAATCGATCACAAGTGTTTTCGGACGAATCGAGGTATCTTCAAGAGCAGAGACAAATGCAGGAACAACTGCTGGCTGATCAGCTTTAACTAGTGAGGCAGAAGTCCCCAAGCAGATCCATACAATCATTCCAGCTGCAGACACTGCCGTAAGTAATGCAGCGCCAGCAACGGCGATGTGTGTCAATCCAAATCTGCTGTTACGCAGGGTTGGGATTACTTCTTCTGCTTGCAAAAGGATGGCTGGAATGATCACAATTGAGATCATGAGAAGCAGTGGCCCAATCCAGACATTTGCAACTGCCCCGTTCCCGCTCACATGATAAGTATTAAGAAGTATGGCTAATGAAAGAACAGCGCAAGCGAATAAACCTTGAAGCTGCACGGCCCGAATAAGTAGCGCAGAGATTAAGAAAATAGCGAGAGGAGCAAGAAGCCATGCTGGTGGAGTTCCGACGCCTCCTGAGTTGAGCGAAAGAACATGTGTGATGCCACCATTTTGACTTGGAATTCCTGGAGCAACTAGAAAATGAGTTGGGTGGACAAAAAGAGAAGCCGACCATGGCAATGCAATAAATATTGGAACAAGAAACATTGCCAGCCTACGAAGAACTGGTCTGAACTCTTCGCTCTCTAAAGTGTCAAAAAGTGACTGAGTTGATAGTTCCGATCGGGCCTCAAGAAATTTCTGAAGCATTAATGCAATCTGAGCAATAGTCCAGAGTCCAAAAAGCAAAGGTGAGAAGGTGAGAATTACGCCGACAAAAAGTGAGATCGCGAAGACTCTACGCCAGGTTGCCGTATCAATATCTGATGAAAATGGTCGTATAAAAAGAAAACAAGGTGCGACTAGATAAAAAATCAGGGTATCAAGCCGACCTTGGTTGAGTGATCCCCAAAGTAAGGGCGTCAAAACGTATACAGAAGCACCAATCGTGGCAGCAATTCGAGTTTTCAAGATATTTCGTAGGCAAGAGTAAAAAATATAAAAAGCCAGTGGCGGTGTAAAAAGAAATAGTGCCGAGATCAGCAAGGGTAGGTGGCCAAAACTGAGAATTGCAGCAAGCCCAGTAAGTGCAACCCATGGAGGAGTTGAAATAGCTGAACCCATTCCTACTTGATGCCAAGAACTGACATAAGCACGCAGCAGATCCATTCCGCTTCCAGGAGAAACCCCTAAGGCTCCTCCAGATATAGCGCCAAAACGCGCACGACCCGCAATAAATGAGATGAGAGTGATGACAATCAGTGAGAAAAATTCTGGTCGACGAAGAACCTCTTTGATTACCGAAGTTTTAATCGGAGTTGAAAGATCCTGATCATCAAATTCCTCATTTATGGTTCCGATGTTTGCATAGCTTTGTGACTGTGCTTGCTCTGGTTCATCATCACGGAATCTGCGAGACAGAGTCGTCACTACTCGATCAACACCTGCTCGAATCTGACTTCCCCGTGGAGGAATGAAACGCTTAATGATGTTAGGACTCAGAAGTCGCTTTTGCTTACGGGTTTTACGGGCTGTAAATAACTCCGCTGGGTGAATAAGTAATAATCCAACAGCAACAATTTCATCAGCCGCGTAACCTGGAAGCTTGGCAAGTAAGTCAAAAGATGCCCGCAGAAGTGATGTCCCGATTATTTGAAGACTTACCCATGGCAACATCCACCAAGATGAATTAGCTAATAAGACATATGCTGCATTGCGACGATCTAGTAACAGTGGGCGATGTAAAAAAGCCTCTGACACATCCACACTGCGCCGTTCAGTTGCTGATGCTTGAGCATGGAAAGCAGTTGCTTCTCCTACGCAAATAACACCGAAACCGGCAACGTGGGCTCGCCAACCTAAATCCACATCATCTCTAAAGAGCGCAAGGTTTGGATCAAGCCCTCCAAGATCCTCAAATGCATCACGTCTGACAAGCATTCCGGCTGTACTCACCGCTAGAACTTCTCTTGTTTGATCATGTTGACCTTGATTTTGTTCACCAGGTTCAAGCCCGGTCCATCTAGAACCATTGCCAGCAATTGAAACACCAACTTCAAGAAGATGCTCATGGTCAGACCAGCCGACGAGTTTTGGTCCTGCAATAACAACTTGTGGGCGGTCTTTCACAGCACCAATTAACAGGCTCAGCGCCTTCTTCGTTGGGGCACAATCGTCGTGAATAAGCCATATCCACTCTTTACCTGGGGAATTAGATTCATCTAGCCGAGGTGAATTTTGTAGCGCTAATTCAATTGCATCTCCGTAGCCAATTTCTCGATCTGCTTTGATGACAGGTATTCCAGAGGTGGTCACAAGTTTTGCCGAGGCATCTATGGACGCTGTATCAACGGCAACAATTCGATCGATTGGTCTGCTTTGTGATGAGAGGGCTGCAATTACTTGAGGAAGCCAAGTTGCACCGTCATGAGTTACCAATATTGCGGTAACAAACAAATCATCTTTCTGCGCTGAAGATTTAGTTGCCATAGTTGGCACCCACTAAAACGAAGATGAGGTAATTAAGCCGAACGGCGCTTGAGGCGACGGCGTTCGCGCTCTGAAAGTCCGCCCCAAATACCAAAACGCTCGTCATGTCCTAGAGCGTATTCCAAGCATTCAGACCTGACATCACAAGATAAACACACACGCTTTGCTTCACGTGTTGATCCACCTTTTTCAGGAAAGAAAGCTTCTGGGTCGGTTTGAGCACACAATGCGCGCTCCTGCCATGAAAGGTCTGGGGTCCCCTGGCCAAGTGACTCTAAAGGTAGAAAGGCTGGACGTTCTGACATATGTACTCCTAGATACTTCATAGATAGTTCACTGCTGATCTGATGCGTCGGCGGGGCTTCCTCTGCACGTCTTGGGTGAATTACACGCGTGTAAGTCCAACTAGTCAAGTCCAGAAGTCCCCTTCTGGGGGTAAATATGAGCCTAAAAGCCGAAAAATTGGCCGTTTGCGATGGATCCGGCAGGAAATACGGCGCTTTGAGCAACAAATGAAGAGTCAATATCAGCGCGATCGCCAATCAATGCGCCGTCACCAATAATCGAATGAGAGATTTTTACTCCCTCTCCCACCCTGGCTCCCTGACCCACAAAGCTTCCATTTTCCACCGATGCAGAGCCCGCAATCTTTGCTGTTGAACTAATCAGGGCTGTGCCCGATCTCTTATAGGCACCCGATGCAAGTAACTCGTCAAAGGCCACTGAGGAAGCAACTCCAGAAATTAAATCAGAGGTTGCTTTCAAAAGCGCAGCCGGTGTTCCGATATCTAGCCAATAAGAGCGATCAACAAAGCCGCATAACTTCTTCCCAGATGCAAGGGCTCCCGGAAAGGTTTGCCTCTCAACACTTATAACTTCACCTTCTGGGATAGTGGAGACCATTTCGCGGTTGAAAATATAGCAACCCGCATTAATAATATTTGTTGGAGGATTTTCCATTTTCTCATTGAACGAAGTGATATTTACACCGCTCATCTCAACGGCTCCATATGCACGGGCGTCTGCCACTTCTGTCAGATAAAGTGAAATATCTGCACTATTTTCAACATGGAAATTGATCTGTCCTTTGAGGTCATGACTACTTAAAACATCACCATTAAAGATCACAACCGGACCATCTTCTTGAAGCATTTTTGCTGCATTTCCTATTGCTCCCCCTGTGCCAAGGGCAACTTCTTCAACTGCATAACGAACATTGATTCCAAAGCGAGAGCCATCACCAAAGTAGGGCTCAAAAATCTCTGCAAGATAGGAGGTAGCAAGAACTATCTCTTTAATTCCTGCATCTCTGGCTTTAATGATTTGATGTTGCGTAAAAGGAATACCTGCCACAGAGAGCATTGGCTTAGGCGTTTTAAATGTGAGCGGTTGCAGACGGGTTCCAAAACCCCCAACAAGTAAAATGGCTGACCGCACCTGACTCATGAGTTCACTCTACGCAGTCATTCTTGCCGCAGCTCGGGTAATTTGATCGTCAGTAGCAGTCAGTGCAACGCGAATATATTTCGCCCCGGCTTCTCCATAAAAATGACCGGGTGTTACAAGAACACCGCGATCGGCAAGAAATGAAACTGAATCCATATCTGCTTCACCTCGTGTGCACCAAATATATAAACCAGCTGCTGTGTGTTCGACCTTAAAACCAAGTGATTCCAGGGCTGGACGCAGGATGGAACGCCTGCGGGCATAACGCTCCGCTTGGACCTGCACATGCTTCTCATCACCGAGTGCGGCAATCATTGCTGCCTGTACCGGGGCGGAAAGAATCATTCCTGCATGTTTTCTTACCTCACGAATTTTGGCAATGAGGGCGCTATCTCCGACAACAAGCCCTGCGCGATAACCGGCCATATTTGATCGTTTAGAGAGCGAGTAAACCCCAAGTAAATTTTCATTGTTCCCCGCAGCGGCTTTAAATATTGAAATTGGCTGCGCAGCATTTATATCTGCCGGGAAGTTGATGTAGCACTCATCGCTGACAATCACTGAATTATTTTTACGTGAATATTTAATAATCTCTTCAAGTTCAGAAAAGGGTGTAACTCTGCCTGTTGGATTAGAAGGCGAGTTCACCCAGACAAGATCAGCCTCCGGCCACTTAGTGGGATCAGTATCTACTGCCTCATTTTTTGCATGTGCAATCAGGGCGCTCACTAAATATGTTGGATAAGCGATCTTTGGATAGAGAACCTTCTTTGATTCAAGGATGGAGGGAAGCCATGCAATAAATTCTTTGGAGCCAATTGTTGGTAAAACATCAAAGTCGCCTGTAATGCCTAGTTGATTAATTGCCCAACTACGCATTGCTTCACGCAACGCAGGAGAGCCAATTGTTAGTGGATAACCAGGAGAGTTTGAAGAGTTGGAAAGTTCTTGCTGGATAAAATCAGGAGTTGAATCGACTGGAGTTCCTACAGAAAGATCTATCGCGCCTTCAGGGTGTGCTTTTGCCCGCACTCCATATGGAGCAAGTACATCCCAGGGGAAATCCGGGAGTTTGATCTTTTACTCGCCAGCCTTCGCAGGCATCGCAGCAACAGTTGCGTGGTCACTATTTGTCGCACCAACTTTGCTTGCACCACCTGGTGAACCAAGTTCTACAAAGAAGCCGCTGTTTACATCGCCGTATTGCTTCCATGCTGCTGGAATGTCGTCTTCATAATAGATAGCTTCTACTGGGCAGACAGGCTCGCATGCTCCGCAGTCAACACACTCATCAGGCTGGATATAAAGCATCCGGCCACCTTCATAAATGCAATCAACAGGACACTCCTCGATGCAAGACTTGTCTTTCACATCGATACAAGGTTCGGCAATTACGTAGGTCACGGTCTTCCTTTCAAAGTTTCATTTGGCGTATCTGACACTTGGTCTCAAGTGGCGGTTACTGCCAGTTAGGCAAGAATAATAGGTAGACAATAGTGGATGCACCTCGAGAAGGAGGCCAGTTATGAAGGACAGCCCTTCAGAAAATGAGATTGGCCACCGCGTCAGCATTCGCTTGTTTGACCCGGAGGGTGGCTTTCGCGACCTCCTTGGCCACCTTGAATCGGTGACGCAGGTGCGCAAGAAAGATGGCTCACTGATCACCTTTGACCCCGCTCGTGTTGCCTTATGGAAAGTAGTCTCTTCAGGTGAACACAATGAGTGAAATCTCTACAGGAATAAAAATATTTGATACGCAATCGAGGGTCAATAAAGAGATAACTCTTTCCAATGGTGAATACGTGCGGATGTATTGCTGCGGCCCAACTGTCTATCGAGATGCCCATGTTGGCAACTTACGAACATTTCTTTTAAGTGACTTAATTGCGAAGCTAATTTTGATCAATGGGTTTAAAGTAAAAGTCATTCAAAATATTACCGATGTTGGACATATGGGTGAAGACTTTGAAGGCAATGAAGTAGGAGACGACAAGGTAGTCGCTGAGGCGAAGAAGGAAAAGATCGACCCTTTTGTAATCGCCCGAAAGTATGAAGAGTTATTTCATCAGGATTTAATGCGACTCAATATTGCGCCAGCTGATGTTTACCCACGAGCAAGTGAAGAAATCAAAGGAATGCAGGAGCTCATCGCTGAGCTTGTTAAAACTTCTCATGCGTATGTCGGCACTGATAAAAGTGTCTACTTTGCGGCGCAAACTTTTCCTTCCTACGGGGCCATCAGTGGGAACAAATTAGAATCACTTAAGCCTGGACATAAGTATGAATATCACAATGATGGAGCAAAGAAGTTTCATGCAGACTGGGCTCTCTGGAAATCAGCGGGAGAACGAACAACGATGGTCTGGGATTCGCCTTGGGGTTCAGGTTTTCCTGGTTGGCATATTGAATGCTCAGCAATGTCAATGCGATATTTGAACAACAAGGTTGATGTTCATGTGGGTGGAATCGATCTTCGCTTCCCTCACCATGAGAATGAAAGAGCTCAATCAAATGCAGCCAGTGGCGATGAGGTAGTCAACCATTGGGTTCATGGTGAGCATCTCCTTTTTGAGGGGCGTAAGATGTCTAAAAGCGCCGGCAATGTCGTCCTCGTACAAGATGTTATTGATCGTGGGTTTGATCCCGTGGCGGTTCGCTTATGTTTCCTTGAAAATAGATATCGAAGTCAGATGGATTTATCGTGGGACTCAATTGCTGCAGCAGATTCAACTATCAAACGTTGGCGTAAAAAGTATCAAGAGTGGCGACAGGCTCAGGAGGTCCACGTAGATAGCGCTGCTGCTCAAGGATTCATTGCTGAGGTAATTGCAGACCTAAATGATGATCTAGATACACCACGAGCAATAGTTAAACTCAGAGCGCTTGAGAGAGATGAATCCATCTCACCAATAACAAAGGCAAATGTCTTTGAGAAACTCGATGAGTTTTTTAGTCTCGGGGTAACACGTAGTGATCAAAAAATTGCACTCAGTGATGATGTTCAGAAATTGCTCGATAGAAGAGGTAAAGCTCGCCAGGATAAAGACTTTAAATTAAGCGATCAATTAAGAGATGAATTAGCCCAACTTAAGATCAAAGTTACTGATTCAGCTCAGGGACAAGATTGGGAAGCTATCCCTTAACTCCCGCAAAGAGATCTGTCTCTCTGCCTTGTGGCGTAAGAACTCCAGCTTTTTCCCCTTTGACTAGCGTGTAATACTCGGTGCCATCGATTTCAAGTGCAAGATTTTTAGAAAATTCAAATTTTGATCCGTCCATTATGAGCTGCGTCTTATGTTCGTTAAGGGCTGCGATTTTCGCCGCTGTATAGGCATTGCCATCGAACTCTGTCGTGACAACTTCATCTGGCTTAACAAAAGGCATCGTGATCCATTTTGAGGGAACATACTTAAAGACACGAAGAAGAATTTTCATATAAAGCTTCTTGCTGGAGAGGCCGTTTTTAACTGCAGAACGTGGGACTGCTGTCCAGTAAATTTTAGAAATTTCCCATGGAATGCCAGTTCCATATGAAGAATCAGCTGCTAACTCTGATGCTCTCATTGCCACCTGGTGGGCCTTAATGTGGTCGGGGTGTCCATACCCACCAAATTCATCATATGTGACAAGTACCTGAGGCTTTCGATCTCGGATAACTTCAACAAGATCTGCTGCTGCTGCATCAAGATCTGTTTTCCAAAAATTACCAGGCGCATCATTTTGAACCGTGCCCATCATGCCGCTATCTCGATACTTTTTATTCGGAGCGCCTAAAAAAATGTGATCTTTTATATTGAGTCTTTCCATAGCCCGATCTAATTCACCAACGCGGTAATCACCAAGCGTGTTGTCGGCAGAAGAGGCTAAATGAGCGAGCTCTGGAACTAAAACTTCTCCCTCTTCTCCCCGGGTGCAGGTAACAAGAGTGACTGAAACTCCTTGCGCAATATATGCAGCCATAGTCGCGCCATTGGCGATGGTCTCATCATCTGGATGTGCATGAACGAGTAACAAACTTAGCGACATTACTTCCCGCCCGCTTTATACCAAGCCAAAATTCCACCTGTTAAGTTTGAAGTATTTGAGAACCCTGCGCTTCTAGCGATGTCCATACAATCACTTGAGCGAACTCCTGAACGACATTGAAAAATAATTGGCTTGTCTTTTGCTAATTCACTAAATGCACTGCCTGAAACAAATTTATTCATGACAATCCATGTAGCACCTTCAATATGCCCTTCTTGCCATTCGTGCTCTTCTCGAACGTCGACTAACTGAAAGTCGGCTCCGCTAGCAAAGAGCTCTAAAAGGTCAGTCGCAGAAACCTCGTCTGGAAGTGGCTCGGTGTTATTCACAGGCTGATTATCTCTGATTGGGATACGATCTCGCTAATGAGCACCGACCACCTCAATACCCCAGCGGCCCCTCACGCTAAATTGCGTTTACCACGCGATGAGAGGAGAGCAACATTGCTCACTGCCGCCCTTGAAATCTTTACAGCTGCTGGTTATCACGCTGCCGCTATGGATGAGATTGCAGATAGGGCGAGTGTGAGTAAACCCGTTCTTTATCAACATTTTCCTTCAAAGCTAGATCTTTATTTGGCAGTACTAGATATTCACTGTGAGTCACTTGTTGCTGAAATTCAAACTGCCGTGAGCTCTACAAAAGAAAATGCAGGTCGTGTATTGGCGACGGTAAATGCTTATTTTGATTTTATAAATGACGAGGGCGAAGCATTTCGACTACTTTTTGAAAGTGACATGAGTGTTGAACCTCAAGTACGCGAGAGATTGAACAAAATGTCCAATGACTGCGCGGCGGCATTTAGTGAAGCAATCAGAGCGGATACAGCGATGCCTCAGGAATCGGCGATGCTCCTTGCTGTTGGGCTTATTGGTACTGCCCAGACGACTGCGCGCCACTGGCTCTCTCGAGATGGCAAAATTGATCGTGATACAGCTGTGAGGCTTGTCGCAAGTTTGCAGTGGCGAGGAATTTCAGGTTTCCCTCGCTCTAGTTCATGACTAAACTAAATCCATGGCCACTAAAAAATCATCTGAGCAATCAATCCAAGTAAGAATTGGTATTAGCGATTCCAACCACGAATTAGTTTTCGAAACAGAGACAACCCCAGAAAAAGTCCTATCACTTGCCAATGAAGCAATTGAAAAGAAGACCTCTCTAGAACTTACAGATACAAGACGCCGCACTGTTCTTGTTCCTGCTGGCAAGATTGCTTTTATTGAAATTGGCGATTCAGCAGAACGTAAGGTTGGATTTACAACTTTATAACTCGGCGGGAATCAGCCCTAGATTCAAGCTTCAAAAATTCCTCAGGGCTTGTAGTCGATTCACCCAGTTGATTGAGTTTTCCATTTCCGTGGTAATCACTTGAACCTGTGACGACAAGATCTAGCTCAGAGGCAATACTTTTAAGCAATTCTCTCTGATCTGCGCTGTGGTCGCGGTGAAATACTTCTATTCCATCCAAACCAGCAGAAACATAATCTTTAAACGTATTAGTTGAAATTACCCTCCCACGAAGTGATGCCATTGGGTGAGCGATAACAGCAACTCCCCCGGCAGCCTTAATCAACCTAATTGCTACTTCAGGAGTGGGTGAGTAATGAGCAACGTAATGTGGTGAATCATTATGAAGAAGCTCTGCAAAAACCTCTTCTCGCGATTTTAAATAACCTTTTGCAACGAGAGCATCAGCAAGGTGTGGCCGACCTAGGGTGGCGCCATCGGAAAGTTGTTCTTGCACATCACTCATCGTGATCTCATACCCAGCTTCATTTAGACGCAAAATGATTTTGTTCATCCTGCCAACTCTATTTTCGCGCGTTTGTTCTAATACCTCTGCAAGTTCCCTATTTTCCCGATCAAAGAGCAATCCGAGCATGTGCACGCTAATTCCATCTTCAGTCTGGCAAGAAATCTCAGCTCCGGGAACAAGTGCAAGCCCAGGGCGAAGGTGAGCGATGGCTTCATCCCAACCTGCGACTGTGTCATGATCTGTTAGGCCAATAGTTGAAATTCCAGCTGCCAGTGCTTTATTGATGAGTTCTCTTGGCGAATCTGTTCCATCACTAAAACTTGTGTGAGTGTGTAAATCAATCAACTGAGACCTCGATTGGCTTATTTCGAAGAACAAATATTGCGCACCCAATAAGCAGTCCAATAATTCCTGGAATTGTTCCGGGCTGAGGCTTTTGATGAAGCCAAATAAGTGCAATGACTGCTGAAACAGGAACCTCAAAAAATACGATGAGGGACACAACGACGGGAGAGACGCGCTTGAGAGTGAGATTAAACAAACTGTGACCAAGCAGTTGTGCCCCAATAATTAATGAAAATAGCAAGAACCATTGATTGAGCTGGAAATGAAGAATCTCTGACTTAGTTGCAAGAGCGGTAATCAAAGTGACTAGTGCGCAGGTTCCGTAACATATTGTTGTGTAAGTAGATGTTGACAACGTCTTTTGAACACCCGAGCCAATGAGCACGTATCCAGCGGCAAGCGCCCCAGACAAGATGCCAAATAGATCACCAGTGAATGCTCTTGTAGAGAGGGTGAAGTCGACGCCAGTAATAAGCATGACTGATCCAAATGCTAAGAAGAGGCCAATCATCGACTGAGCAGAGATTCTTGCTCCTTTAAACTTCAGATAAAGAGCAGTAAAGATGGGCTGCAAAGATGCAAGCGCTGTTCCGGCGGCTACCGTTGTAAAACGCATAGCTGCAAAAAAGGCCAGAAAGTGAAACCCTAAGAGGACTCCTGAAAGAGCAGATAACTTCAGTGCAGGGCGGTTACTAAGAACTCTCCACTCTTTTTTCCGATAGGCAAATGGCGCAATAATCAAAGCCCCACCGAGATTTCGCCAAAATACGAGCGTTGATATTGGCATGACACTCTTTGCAATAACGGGACCAGATGAGCCGATTCCAAGTATTCCCAACAATAGAAATGGGATATCTCTACCTTCAGGCAGGGCTGTGTGCTCTTGTGTTTTCATAGGCTCTAGTTATGGAACAAGAACCAGAACTGAGCAATTACGCAGACTCCGACAAGAGCGATGACTAAGCCGTAAATATTTAACGATGAACGTTTAGCTACAAATTCACCCATCAGCTTCTTATCTTTTGCAATTCCATACATATAGCTTAGAAGCGGCAAAAGTAGTATTGCATTGAGGATCTGTGAGGAAATTAAGATCCAAACCAATGAGACGCCAGGGATCATGATCAATCCCCCACCAATGATTGTGATTGCAGCAAATGTTGAGTAGAACAGAGGAGCTTCTTGGAAATTATCATCCAATGCTGCAGGTGAGCCTGTTAGGTCACTCACAGAATATGCAGTGGAAAGAGGCAAGATTGATGCTGCCAGTAACGCTGCGCCAATAATTCCAATAGCGAAGATATATTTTGCAAGCGATCCAGCTAATGGCTTAAGCGCAACTGCTGCTTGAGAAGCATCTGTAATACTAAATATATGTTCTTTGTTTAAAGTAGCGGCGCAAGTGATAACCACGAAGAATCCAATAACGCCAGTAAGAAGTGAACCAACCCAAACATCTGCGCGAAGCAATTTGAGGTCATCTCTCGTTAGACGCTTATCAACAGCATATGACTGGATAAATGCCAAGCCCCATGGAGCAAGCGTTGTTCCAAGCGTTGCTGTAGCAATATTTATCGCTTGATGATTCAGTGGCATTGAAGGTGTAACCATGCCCTTAAATGCACTGCTCCAATTTGGATGTGCCATGAACCCAGCAATTATGTAAGCAAGAAAAACTGCGGAGAGCGCAAAGAAAACTCTCTCGGCTTTCTTAAAAGTACCTCGTAACACCAAATATGAAATAACTAATCCAGTGAGGGGAACGGTTACGTAGCGTGAAATTCCAAATAGTTGTCCTGCTGCAGCAACACCGGCAAACTCTGCCGTCATTGTTCCTAGGTTTGCCAAAATCAACGAGACGGCGCTAAATGACCCTGCGCGTGCTCCATACTTTTGACGAACTAAACCAATCAATCCTTGGCGGGTAACCACGCCAATGCGAGAACCAAGATCTTGAAAAATTATGAGTGCTGCCGTTGCAATCACAAGTGTCCAGAGCATGCGGTAGCCAAATTGAGTTCCCAATTGAGAATAGGTTGTGATGCCCGCTGGATCATCATCTGCAAGACCGGCAATAACCCCTGGGCCCATAACTGCAAGAAAGGCCGCCAGACGAATCTTGCGCTTTGCGACCATTTTGTTAATACTCATGAAAGAACCCCGCTGCCCTTAGAAAAACCGCGCGGCCTACTCCGTGAGAGTGCATCTACAAGGTCATCGGAAAGTATTCGGCCAATTGGCTTGTTCTTTTCATCGACAACAATGATGGATGAACCACGGTTATTTGAAAATTCTTCAACAACTTCAGCAATCGGGGTATCGATCTGAACTGATGTTGGAAATGGCTTGGCAACTAGATCTAAAACAGTCGAAGATGACTTTGCGGCAATCAATTCAACAGTTTGAATGTGGTCAACCAGCTGACCTTTAGCATCAACTACAACAACACCATCTGAGCTATCGCGCTCTTTGTTCTCTACCAACAATTTGAGAGCTGATGCCACAGTGTCGGTTTCTTTGACTACCAATAAGTGGGTAGTCATAATTCCACCTGCTAAATCCTCATCAAATGAAACAAGTTCGCGTAGTTGCTTCGCAACGCTTTTCTCCATCGCACTCAAAATACTTTCGCGGTGTTCAGAACCAAGATCACGCAATACTTCTGCAGACTCATCTGGCTCCATTCGAGCAAGTAGCTGCGCTGAACGCTCTGCTGGCAAGCCACGAAGCAAACTCTCTAGTTCATCGTCTTCCATCTCTTCGAGCGCATCGGCAGCGAGATCTGGGTCAAGCATTTCAATCAAGGCGCCTTGTTCACGACCGGCAAGATCTTCAATCAAGTCGGCAATGTCAGCTGGACGCAATTGGCTAAGCGCTGACTTGGAACTTGACGTGCGAACAACACCTGTTGAATCGGTAAGTGAAGCCACCATTGCCCAGTCAAGTACATGTTCTGGAGTTGGTCTACGCGCAATCAGAGCTGGAAATAAGCGGCGCAGGAATGACACAAATGAAATATCCACACCCACCACACGTATCTCTTTATCAAGAGGCGCTAGGTACAGATCAGAGGAGCGAACAACTTGAAGGCCATCGACATCGACAATTTGATGATCCAATACATCTGCATCTAGGAGTGACTCTCCGGGTCTGCGTTGGTAGTTCTCTAAATTAATTTTTGTTGATGAAAGAGTGATTTCTTTCTGTGTTAACTTTGAGATACGAGCACCATTAATAAAAGATTTATGATTGGCAACTTTAACAATGAGCCCAGAAACTGGTGGATAAGTTTCCTCACCATGCCGCACGACTATGTCTACAAGCTTTCCAATGGCTTTACCGTTGGGATCGCGAACCTGGCATCCGATCAGGGCAGCAACCGAAACTAGAGAATCTCTGACGCTCTTTCGCGTAATGACCAGATTGCCTCGTCCAACTAACCGCTTTGCAACGGTGTTGATTGAAGCCACTGGAGTCTGTTTCACCCCGTAAGTCTACGGGGCGCTCTGAGTCTTAGGTGTGCAGCGAGAGTGGAACGCCCGCGAGTGAGCGAGGGCGGACCGAAATGTTTTCAAGTAATTCACCTATGGCTTTAGTCGTTGGTGTGGAATCTTCAGAAAGGACTGCTGGGATCCCTTCATCGCCACCATCTCGAAGTCGAATATCAAATGGGATTTTTGCAAGTAGCGGGACTTGTTTCCCAGCAAGCACTGAAAGTCGGCGAGAAGTTTCCTCTCCACCTCCCGAACCGAAGAGCGCAATCATTTCACCGCAGTGAGGACATGGGCTCTCCGACATATTTTCAACAACACCAAGTACAGTTTGCTTCATCTGGTGAGCAATTCTGCCCGCACGTTCAGCAACCTCTGCTGCTGCAATCTGTGGGGTGGTCACAACGATAATTTCTGATTGTGGGACAAGCTGTCCAAGTGAAATTGCAATATCACCAGTTCCTGGTGGGAGATCGAGTAGCAAAAGGTCAAGAGCGCCCCAATAAGCATCCGTCATAAGTTGCTCTAAGACTCTGTGAAGTAGCGGGCCTCGATAGGCAATCGGATCTTCTCGATTAGGTTTAAACATTTCCATTGAAACAACTTTGACACCATATTTTTCAATGGGAATAAAAAATTGATCGATTGATGTCGGGCGTTGATCCAAAATCCCCATAAGCCTTGGAACTGAGTGCCCATACACATCCGCATCTAGTATTCCGACACTTAAACCATTTGCTGCAGCAGCAACTGCAAGATTGACAGTGAGTGAAGACTTCCCAACTCCACCTTTACCTGATGCAATACCGATAACTCGTGTTAAAGAATTTGGCTCAGCAAAGGGATTAAATTTATCTCGGCCTCCCCTGAGCATCTTTTTAACGTTGTTGCGTTCATCTTCTGTCATGACTCCGAAGGTAAGAGCAAGGTCAGAGATATTAGAGACGCCAAGTAGTTCACGTTCGATATCAGCTTCTAGACGATCCTTCATCGGACAGCCCTCGATAGTTAACTTAATTTTGATATGAGCAGTTGAGCCATTGACTTCTACTGACTCCACCATTCCCAAATCAGGCAGTGGACGGTGGAGTTCTGGATCGTTTACACGCGCAAGTGCGGCATGTATTAGATCAGCAGTCTCTGTGCTCATAGCGCAACTCTACTTAAGATGAGGTTTTTTAGTTAGTTGCTTTTGACGCAACGAGCGTTGCCTTTGCGGTCATAACACTCTTGCCTCGCATGAACTTCAAAGTGATGGTGTCTCCTACTTGATGGGAGCGAATCGTGACGACCATCTCATCAGCAGTGTTGATCGGTTTCCCATCTACTTCAATTATGATGTCACCACGTTTGATTCCAGCTTTTTCTGCTGGTCCTCCTGGCAAAATTCCTGTTGCTGTATCTGCAACCCGAGCGCCGCTTCCTGTGTATCGATTATCCAAAGACATGCCAACTATTGGAAATGTTGAGTGTCCTGTTTTAATTAACTGCTCAGAAGTAATGCGTGCTTGATTAATTGGAATTGCAAATCCCAAACCAATTGAACCGGGCTGTGAACCCCCAAATACATTTGAACCAAGTGAAGCAATTGCAGAATTAACACCAATCACTGCGCCATTAATATCTACAAGTGGTCCTCCTGAATTACCTGGATTAATAGCTGCATCTGTTTGCAGCGCATTGATAAATGAATTTTCTCCGGCTTGGCTCTCTGAGCTTGTGGTTACCGGCCTATTTTTTGCTGAGATGATTCCTAATGTAACGGTTCCAGCAAGGCCCAGAGGTGACCCAATCGCGATCACTTGATCTCCGACCTGAACCTTATCACTATCACCAAGTGTGAGGGCAGGTGCATCTGTTACAGGAATTTTGAGTACAGCTAGATCGTAGGCAGTATCCCGACCAATCAAGGTTGCTGTGTATGTACGATTATTTGAAAGCTTTACCGTAATTTTGCCATTGCTCAATACTGCTGGTTCAACAACGTGATTATTGGTGAGGATATAACCGTCACTTTGGATAAAAAAACCAGTTCCAGTGTCTTGCCCTTGACTTGAATTTGAATCTACTTCGACAACAGAAGGTGATACTCGCGCCGCAATTGCCGCAACTGAGTTTGGAGCACGTTCAATATTTCGTGAGACGGAAACTAAGCCAGTGCTACCACTAAACCGATTACTTCCAATAAGCGCCCCAACAAATCCTGCAAGAAGAGCCATCGCCAATGCTAAGTACCAACTAACGCCACTTCGCTGGCGATAGTTATATGAGGGAGCAGAAATAGGTTTGCTATCAGAAATCCACCATGGTGTTTGTGAGGATGGAGTTTGGGGTTGATCAGAACTCATATTCGTATTCTAAACAATACTCAAAGCTTTGTCGCCAAGAGGACGCCACTACCTACCGGCAGGAGTGATGAGGACCACCGTGAGTCTTCTTTCACAGCCTTAATCCCATCTCGGCGGGAAATGCTTTCAAAATCACGTTGTGTGGGATCAGCTACTTTTCCACCACTAAGGGCATGATCAATAAAGAGGACTCCACCAGTGCGCAGCAAGCGGTAACTCTCATGAATTAGGTCCATGAGGTCAGCTGCTGGGCGAAGAACTATGAGGTCATAATTATTATCTGCAAGTTTTCCAACAATTTCCAGAATAACTCCTGTGATTAATCTGAATCTTTGTGGACTGATCTCTGATTCTTCAAAAACTGTTCGAGCTGCCGCAGCGTGCTCCCTCTCTGTATCAATGGATGTCAGTACTGCATCTGAGGGCGCACCATTAAATATCCATAACCCACTCACACCTGAGCCAGTGCCAATCTCCGCAATCGACTTTGCATTCAATGTTTGAACTACATATTTAAGTAGTCCGCCTACGGCAGGAGATGGATCAACTGTTCCCAATTCCTCTGCGGTATTACGTGCTTGTTGCATAAATACATCTTCACGGACAAAGCTCTCTGAGAATGCTGACATATCGCCACGATTGCCGATCATCACTTATTCCTCACGTATCGCAAAATATTCACTAGAAGGATGTTAACCACTCAATGAGCAGTCTGGTACTAAAACCTGTCCCGCCTTTAACAAATTCTCCAGCATCAGCCTCAGAGCGGGCAGGACCAGCAATATCGAGATGAACCCAAATGCGTTTGCCCACGAACTTTTCAAGAAAGAGCGCCGCGGTTACTGAACCTGCAGAAAAGTTTCCCTTGTCGGCTATATGCGTGTAATCAGCGATCTCACTTTCAAGCCCACTTTGATAATCATCAATCAGTGGCATGGGCCATACTCGATCGCCAATCTGCTCACCAATCGCACTCAACTTTTTAGATAACTTTTCATCTCTTGAATACATCGCTGCATATTGCTTACCAAGTCCAAGGCTTGCAGCTCCTGTCAGGGTTGCGACATCGATCAGAAAATCAGGATCTAGCTGAAGGTCGGCATAGGCAAGGCCATCGGCCAAAACTAAACGCCCTTCTGCATCTGTATCTAATACTTCAACAGTTGTTCCACCATAGTGAGTGATGACATCTGATGGGCGTTGAGAAGTTCCTGAGACCATGTTCTCTGCGCACATCAATAAGGCTGTCACGCGAACTTTTGGTTTCAGTTCGGCCATGGCAACTGTTGCAGCCAAGATTGCTGCTGCTCCCGCCATGTCACTCTTCATCGCAACCATTGTGTCGTATGGTCTTTTGAGTGAAATTCCCCCGGTATCAAAAGTTATTCCTTTACCAACCAGGACAACATGAGGCCAGCTCTTAGAACCAAGGGGTGCGTATCGAACTTCAATCATCCGTGGGCCAGGTTTCGGAGCGGAGTTACCCACTGCTAGTAGCCCGCCAAACTTTGACAATGCTCGGCCACTTTTTACATTCACAGATAGTGCAGAAGATTTTGCCTCGGCAACCAGTGACTTTGCTTGAGTGGCCATCCATGCAGGATCTTTAATATTTGAAGGGGTATGAATCAGATCACGCGCATTCCATACTGCGTCACTTATGACACTTGCCCTGTCAACATCATCCTTATATTTCTGAGCAAACGAAATGGATACGCGAGGTTTCTTACTCTCTTTGGAAGGTGTCTTTAAATTCCATCCATATTGCGCAAGTGAGATAGCAATGGCGTGGACTACTGCGCTCTCTTTATCTAGCGATATAGCGTGAAATAGGTTAAAGCCAGTTCCTTTGATCTTGCGACCAAGGGAAGCCCCTGCTTTGCGTAAATCTTCTCTTGCCCCTTCTCCAACACCGAGGATATAAACACGGCTTACTTTTCCGAAGCCTGAGATAGGAATTTCAATAAGTTCACCTGGTTTGCCGGTGAAATCTGGCCAGTTACTTTTTACTTCTTTGAAATCGATGCCTAGTTTTTTAACTATTTGCTCGGAGTAGGGATTCGAATCTAAAACAGCACCGTCATCTGTTGTATTTGCTGCGAGCGCAATTGCGTCATATGTATCGAGATCGAATTCTTTAGCAGATCCAACTAATTGAAAAGTTGGCTGAAGGAGCCTCATGAAGGAATTCTATTTTTTAACGAGTGAGACTGCTGCTTGAAGTGCGTTACCGAGGTTTGTCGCTTCTTCAACGTTGAGCTCAACTACAAGTCGGCCGCCACCCTCAAGAGGGATTCTCATAACAAAACTGCGAGCTTCCTTAGTGACTTCCATTGGTCCGTCACCTGTGCGGGGTTTCATAGCTGCCATAAGGAGAAGTATCTCGCATCAGTTGGTATGTGGGAAATCGAGCGCAGCCAATAAGCGGCGCTTACCCCCTTCTATAACTACGGCAACTGAGCGGGTAGGCACACCAAGGGTTTTCGCAATCTCCTCATTTGACAGGCCTTTGAGATAGTGCAAGGTCAAAATGAATCGTTCTTCTTCTGGCAGGCTTGCGATCAACTCGGCGATAGTCGGTACCTGCTTCACATTACAAAGGTTACCCGTCTATTGCTGCCCTAGACGTACAGCCACTCTTTGAAAAGGGTGAGAGCGATAGAAACCCCCTTTGATACCGTACTCACATGAGAAAAGCCTATGGATCCGGTGTTGCAACAATTGCGAGCAATGGTGATTTGCTTGATTGTTGGTATCTGGATGTTTCACTTTCCTCCATCACAAATAAATCAGACCGTAGCGAGAATCTCAAAGCTGACCCTGTGCGCGGTGTAACAAAGCGTGAAGTTGATCTTGAAATTGATATGGACGAAGCTCCAAAAGATGTAGCTGATGCATACTTGCGATTACATCTTCTCTCACATCGTTTGGTAAAGCCTCATGGTGTAAATCTTGATGGGGTATTTGGCTTGCTGACAAATGTTGCATGGACATCAGCGGGGCCTTGCTCGCTTGTTGATTTTGAAAAGACCCGTACAAAATTACGTGCAGCACATGGCCATGTCACGGTCTATAGCGTGGATAAGTTTCCACGAATGGTTGACTATGTAATTCCAGATGGTGTGCGAATTGCAGATGCTGATCGCGTACGCCTTGGTGCATATCTGGCTTCTGGAACAACGATCATGCATGAAGGCTTTGTGAACTTCAACGCCGGAACACTTGGTAAATCAATGGTTGAGGGCCGTATCAGTGCGGGTGTTGTTGTCGGAGATGGCAGTGATGTTGGCGGCGGCGCGTCAATTATGGGAACACTCAGCGGCGGCGGAAAAGAAGTTATTTCTATAGGTGAACGTTGCTTGCTTGGCGCAAACTCTGGACTTGGAATTTCACTTGGTAATGACTGCGTTATCGAATCAGGCACTTACATCACTGCAGGTTCAAAAATCACTTTGCCTGATGGGAAAGTGGTAAAGGCCCGCGAGCTTTCTGGCGCGAACAACCTGATCTTTAGACGTAACTCTCAATCTGGAAACCTTGAAGTAGTTCCAAAGGTTGGTGGTTGGGACGGATTAAATTCTGTCTTGCACGCTAATTAGAGTTAGCTATCTCAAACCACGAAGACGGAATTTTTAACTTTACTTTAAAGTCTCCAATTGTAAGCTCTGAGGTTTTACCGGTGCTTGATATTGCATCAACGTTAATCGCGCTATTAGTTGAAGTGCGCCCAACGATTTTAAGTGAAAAGACATCAGGCAAATTAAAAGCCGCAGCGACATCTTTTTGAATAAGTACACGTTGCCAATGTGAGTAATAAGGATTAAGAAAAATATCTAAACTCCATGGGTCTGGAACACTCACTAAATAGGGCTGGCTGCTACCCCATACATCGGCGCTTTTTTGGGTTGTCCCAGCACTGGAAGCAAAGAAGTAAACAGAGATTGGTTTACCCTGGTAGTAAATCGCCAAACCAGTACCACCATCAACACTTGTTGTATCAACCGCAGCCTTCCAATAGGCGCCAACAGTTTTCTCTGACTCTTTTGCATATCCAATATAGTTTTGATCATAAATTCCACTGTAGATATTGCAGTCACATTCTTTTCGTATAGTTCCAACTTTACTCAAGGCGTAAGTTCGTGATGCAATGACTTGTGCCTGCAAAGCTGCTTGCAGGTATCTGGAAGGAATCTCACTTATTCCATATAAGTACTCGTTGTGAAGGTTCATTGTGTTGGTCACTTCAATCTTTGCTCCCACAAGCCTTAATTGAATGCTTCCGTATCGCAGGTTCATAATCCCTTGCGTTGTATTGACGGTAAGAACACCACTGAAATTTATTGTCCATAGTGAACTAGCGGGGAGGTTTTGTGGCGCTGCTTTTGGTGCAATTACTGCGAGTGAAATTCCTTGTGCGCCTGCTATAAAGCGAAGTGAGGAGGCAAACGGAACTTGCGCGATTCCGCCATCCCCTGAATTGACACTCCATGAAGTGGTTGGAATCGCTGCTGCTTTATCTACAACAAAAAGGGCAGAACTAACTTTATGTGCAATATTTACACGAATATTTGTATTGTCTGGAACGGAAAGAACTTGCGTGCCCGGAAAGTAGTAATTAAGTATTTGGTTGGCGCTTTTGCCTTCCATTGCCTGTCCCTGCGCGCCAACCTGGCTAAGGCCAACGCCATGACCAAAACCTGAGCCGGTGAGAATAAAGTGATCTGGAAGAGAATCAGCGTGTGCTGGGTTTGGAGTTAAGATCAAAATGAGCGCAAGTAGTACTCGCTTCACTGCCTTACCAAATTCTTAGGTGATGTAAGAAACCCCGCTCCCCACGAGAAGTGCATAGTGGCTAGGACAGCTGGCAGTATCAATTTCTCCATTGGAGTTTTACCAATCACGATGGATCCTAGAAGATTTCCAAGCAAATACCCTGCAAGTGGCAAGAAATAGAGAGACCCAAAGAAGCTTCCTGCAATTAGGGAAATGAGGCAGGCAATTAAAGTTACGGGAGGCGCTAAATATCGAAAATTCACTGTTCCTTTATGGTTTCGTGTGACAGCACGGCGCCAGCGCCCATATTCAAAATATTGCTTGGCAAGAGCACGTAAATTTGGACGTGGTCTGTAAGTCACAACTAAATCTGGATCAAACCAAATAACTCCGCCATCCTGGCGCAACCTGAAATTTAATTCCCAATCTTGGGCACGCGTAAATCTTTCATCGTATCCACCAACTTTTTCAAGCTTAGATTTCTCAAATACACCTAAATAAACAGTATCGGTAGGACCAGCTTTCCCACCGGTATGAAAGCGAGAAGCACCGACACCAAGTGGTGAGCGCATTGCTGTCGCAACAGCATTCTCAAAGATATTCTGGCCAATGGCGTTCATGACCCCTCCGACATTTACCGCCTTGGTTTGACCCATCACAGCAACTGCATGAGATATGTATGTGGGAGAAATTTCTGCATGTCCATCAATTCTGCAGATGATTGAATATTTTGCATGAGCGATTGCGCGGTTAAGTCCTGTAGCAGTTCGCCCTGTTGGATTTTCAACGAGAACAATCCTTGGGTCCTTAGATGCAAGAGTCCGAGCTATTTCATTCGTGTTATCTGTTGATGGCCCCAAAGCCAAAATTACTTCCAGTGGACCTAAGTATTTCTGAGCCAAAATCGCACTTACGGAGTCCACAAGAAAGCGCTCTTCATTAAGGATTGGCAACACTACCGAGACGCCGGTAGCGGCTTCTGTGATGGGTTTGCCAGAATTTATGCTCATACATTGCACACATTACTGTTTCTCCCGACTACTATCGGGGCAATGGCACTAAAAATCTCTGTGATTGGCACCGGATACCTCGGTGCTACCCATGCTGCATGCATGTCCAGCCTCGGATTTGAGGTTGTTGGCGTGGATGTTGATGCCTCCAAGATCGCATCTTTGAATGCAGGAACTATCCCATTTTATGAACCTGGTCTAGAAGAACTTCTTGCGCAAGAAGTAAAAAGTGGTCGTCTAACTTTCTCTTCAGATTTTGGTGCCATCAAAGACTGTGATGTTCACTTTATCTGCGTAGGAACCCCCCAGGTGAAAGATGGGCTCGCTGCAGATCTCACCTATGTCAATGGAGCCCTTGATTCGATAGCAAAAATTATTAAAGATGGCTCGCTCGTTGTCGGTAAATCAACTGTGCCAGTCGGCACTGCAGCAGCACTTCGTGAGCGACTTCTAAAAATTAATCCAAAGCTAGATTTAGCCTGGAATCCAGAATTCTTGCGTGAAGGTTTTGCAGTAGAAGACACACTTAAACCAAACCGCCTTGTCGTGGGTGTCACAAATAGCAAAGCAGAGGAAACTTTAAAGAAGGTATATGCAAAAAGCTTATCTGAGCAAACACCCTGGGTGGTTGCAGACCTTCCTACTTCTGAACTTGTAAAAGTTGCTGCAAATTCATTCCTGGCCACAAAGATCTCCTTTATTAATGCGATGGCTGAAATCTGTGAGGCTGCAGGTGGAGATGTCACGGTCCTTGCAAAAGCCATCGGATACGACCCACGTATTGGAAATAAATTCCTGCAAGCAGGAATTGGATTTGGTGGAGGATGTCTACCAAAAGATATACGAGCATTTATGGCACGTGCGCAAGAGCTCGGAGCAGAGCAAGCAGTTGAATTCCTCAGGGAAATTGATTCGATCAATATGCGTGCTCGAGCACGTGTTATTGAATTAGTCCGTAAAGACTTAAGTGATGACTTGCGCGGCAAGAAAATTGCTGTGTTGGGTGCCGCCTTTAAACCAGATAGTGATGATGTGCGCGACTCCCCAGCGCTTGATATCGCAGTGCAAATTCAGGCCGCAGGTGCTGATGTAACCATCCATGATCCTAAAGCAATGCCAAATGCGCAGAAGAAATTCCCTGTGCTTAAATTTGCTGACTCCATAGAAAAATGTGTTGAAGGCGCTGAGTTGGTTTTACATTTAACGGAGTGGAAGATTTACCGGGAAATCGACCCATCGGCGCTTATTAAGCTCGTAAAGAATCCAATTCTGATTGATGGGCGAAATGCACTCGATAGAAGCGAATGGCGAAAAGCTGGATGGCATGTCAGAGCGCTAGGTCGCTCAGACTCCGCAATTTAAAAACCAGTACGTGTATTTCTCTTTGCGTTTAGATTTTTGCCCTTTTCAAGAGAACCTTTACGGGCACTCTCCATCAATTCAGCTACCTTTGACGAAACCTTTGAATCATTGATTCCCAAAATTCTTGCTGCAAGTAAACCAGCGTTCTTCGCATTGCCAACACCTACTGTTGCAACAGGAATGCCTGCTGGCATTTGAACAATTGAAAGTAGTGAGTCCATACCATCTAAAACTTTGAGTGGAACTGGCACACCGATGACTGGAAGCGTTGTTGCCGCAGCGATCATTCCAGGTAAATGAGCAGCGCCTCCGGCGCCAGCAATAATTACTTTATATCCAGCTTTTGCCGCCCCGTGAGCAAATTCCAACATTTCATCCGGTGCGCGGTGGGCGCTAATAACATCGACATTAAAGCTAATTCCACACTCTTCAAGAACGGTTGCTGCCTCTTGCATAACCGGCCAGTCAGAATCTGAACCCATAACAATTGCGACTTCTTTATTACTCATCGATCGCTCCCGTCATGTAGTCAACCGCGTGGGCAACTTCAGACCTTAATTGTACGAGATCATCACCGATCATGGTTACATGACCAACTTTGCGCCCTGGGCGCATTTCCTTCATGTACTGATGAATTTTGAGTTTTGGGCTCCGAGCCATGAGATGTAAATATGGCGGATATAAATCCTTGCTTTTATCAGTCTGTATCCCGATGACATTGCCCATAACCGCCCACTTCGCTACAAGTGATGTATTGCCAAGCGGCAGATCTAGAACTGCACGCAAATGCTGTTCAAATTGACTCGTGACTGACCCTTCAATACTCCAGTGTCCAGAGTTATGAGGCCTGAGTGCAAGCTCGTTAACAATGAGTTCGCCGTTAACAACAAAAAGTTCTACAGCCATTACTCCGACAAGATCGATACCTTGAGCGATCGCTAAAGCAATATTTTCTGCCTGAATAGCAAGATCTTCATTGACATCTGGAATAGGAGTAATTGTTTGAGTACAAATTCCATTTGTTTGTACAGTGAGGGTTGGTGCCCATGTTGCTGCCTGTCCATGAGTAGATCTAGCTACCATAACCGCAATCTCGTAATCAAAGTTAAGCTTCTCTTCAAGTAATAGTGTTTGGCTTGCCTCGCTATGTAACTTCTCTAACGCCGATTGATCTGCAATAACAAAAACACCTCGTCCGTCATAACCTCCGGTAGGTGTCTTTGCAATTAGGGGGAATTTGAGTGGGCTTGTCCCACCGTCATAACTTGACCACTCCGGATTTGGAAGTTTTAGCTCGCTCATCTTCTGCCGCATGAGTAACTTATTCTGGCTGTATATAAATGAAGAAGAGCTTGGAAATACTTTTACTCCGGCCTTTTCCATCGCTGCTATTGCTTTGGCAGGTACCTGCTCGTGCTCAAAAGTAACAACATCACACTTCTTAGCCCACGCAAGGACTGCTGCTTCATCATTTAGGTCAATGACTACATAGGGCGCAACTTGTGCTGCGCTATCTGAAGATGAATTAGCCATGAGCGAAAGTTCAATTCCAAGATCAACTGCAGCTGGAACCATCATTCGGGCAAGTTGTCCTGCGCCAATTACACCAACTTTAGGGAAGCTCACTGGCCAGAGTTTATCGAAAGATGGACGATGTCTCCTACCGTGATTACATCTCCTGATTCCAGGAGTAACTCTCCATCTTCCCCAATGCCCTTTGCCTTGCCAAATATCTCATCGCCGCTTGGCAAGAGTGCTTTAACATCATGGCCGATGGTTGCTGATAGCGCTCGATAAGGGGCTTTAAATTCTGAGCCAAGTAGCCAATTCTCAAAGTTGTCTTGAAACCTTCGCAAAATCGCTGCAAGTAAATTATTACGGTCTATCTCAAGGCCAGAGGTAATAAAAATAGAGGATGCAGTATCAACTGGTAACTCATCAACTTGCGTACTGACATTGATCCCTATTCCAACAATGATTCCATCTTTATGTCTTTCACATAAAATCCCTGCAATTTTTCCTGAAGCAGAAATTAGATCGTTGGGCCATTTAGTTTGATAGTCGCGAGTTGAGGTAACTTCATTAATAGTTTGAGCAACACTTAATCCAGACAGAAGAGGAATCCATCCCCATGAATCTTTTCTCTCGGGTTTGATGTAAAAGGAAAAGAGAAGAGCTACATGTGGATCTGATTCAAATGAACGATCCAGTCGACCTCTGCCTGCGCTCTGAAACTCAGTCACTACGCAGTCGCCGTTACTGACGAGTTCGGTTTTTAACTCATCTTGAGTTGATGAAGTCTCTGAAAGTACGCGTACTCGCCAGTAATTAGAACCGAGTGCACGCGTAATTTTTTCTTCATCAAGTGATGCCCGTATCACTCACACCCACTTCGCTAGTAAAGTACTCACGTGACTGACTCAACAAATACTACCGCCGGCAAGATCAAAGACTTAAAGGCACGCCTTGAAAAGGCGCACACAAGTGGAAATGACGCTGCAATTCAAAAGCGCCATGACGCTGGCAAGATGACAGCGCGCGAACGTATCGAAAAACTTGTTGACCCAGATTCGTTTGTTGAATTCGATGCATTTGCCACACATCACTCAGACAAATTTGGCATGGATAAGTCTCATCCATACGGGGATGGCGTTGTGACCGGTTATGCAACGATCGACGGAAGAACAGTTGCTTTATCATCGCAAGATTTTATGATTTTTGGTGGATCACTTGGTGAGACCATGGGTAAGAAGATTGTGAAAGTCATGGACTTTGCCCTCAAGAGTGGAATTCCACTGATCAGCCTAAATGACTCTGGTGGCGCACGCATTCAAGAAGGCGTTGCATCGCTAAGTCAGTATGGAGAAATTTTCAAGAGAAATGTTCGCTCATCTGGTGTCATTCCACAGATCTCGGTAATTCTTGGACCATGTGCTGGTGGAGCTGTTTACTCTCCGGCTATTACAGATTTCACCATCATGGTGGATCAAACATCTCATATGTTTATTACAGGCCCAGATGTCATTAAAGCCGTTACAGGCGAAGAAGTTGGCATGGAAGAACTTGGTGGAGCAAATACACATAACGCCAAGACAGGTAACTCCCATTATTTAGCAGAAAATGAAGATGCAGCACTTGAGTATGTAAAGGCTTTGCTCTCATTTTTGCCAAGCAATAATCTAGATGATGCACCCGTTCTTCGTCCTACTGAATCACAAGATGTCTCCCCTTCAGATAGGGCACTTGACTCTTTGATTCCAGATAATCCAAATAAGCCATATGACATGCGAATTTTGGTTGAAGCAATACTCGATGAAGCAGATTTCCTTGAAGTACATGCACTCTTCGCTCCCAATATCTTGGTTGGGTTTGGAAGAATCGAAGGAAAGTCCGTTGGAATCATTGCCAACCAGCCCCAGCACTTCGCGGGAACGCTAGACATAGATGCCAGCGAAAAAGCAGCTCGTTTTGTTCGCACCTGTGATGCTTTTGGAATCCCAGTTGTAACTCTTGTAGATGTACCTGGTTTCTTGCCTGGTACAGAGCAAGAATGGAACGGAATCATCCGCCGGGGAGCAAAGCTGATTTATGCCTACGGTGAAGCATCTGTTCCACTTATCACTGTTATTACACGAAAAGCATATGGCGGTGCTTACATCGTAATGGGTTCAAAACATTTAGGCGCAGATATCAACCTTGCGTGGCCTTCTGCGCAAATCGCCGTTATGGGAGCGCAAGGCGCCGTAAACATTCTTCACCGTAAAGAGATCGCAGAAAAGCCAGCGAAGGCTACTGAATTAGTAGCCGAGTATGAGGAAGAGTTGCTCAACCCTTACATTGCTGCAGATCGTGGATTCATCGATGCAGTTATTGAGCCGCACACCACGAGATCGCAAATTACCAAAGCACTCGTTGCTCTTGCCAATAAGCGCGTTGATCTTCCGACCCGTAAACATGGAAATATTCCTCTCTAATGACACATAATGAAGGATTCCCCCGCGAGTTTAGAAAACTCGGCTTCACAATCCATAGTGGTACTCCTACCCCTAATGAACTATTAGCACTTTCACGCGCCATTGATCAAATAAAGATGAATCAAAATCCAGGAAAGAAATACAGAAGCTCTTGGGCACGGTTAAAGATTGCCAATTCACTTCCAAAACGTTGGGGAACTACTGCCTCATGAGTAAACGAATAATTCTTGCTTCAGCCTCACCCTCTCGTAAGCGCTTACTTGAGTCTGTTGGAATCACACCTGAAATTATTGTAAGCGGGGTTGATGAAGAGACTCCCAAGCTTCTTTCTTTGCCACCAGCAGAATTAGTTATTGCCCTGGCGATACTAAAGGCCCATACAGTTCATCAGAAAAATAGGAGCATAAATAGCGCTCTCATTATTGGATGCGATTCCACATTTGAATTTAATGGCCAATCTCTAGGAAAGCCTGGGAGTGCTGAGAATGCTATTGAGCGCTGCCGAATGCTCAGTGGTAAAAGTGGCTACTTGCATACTGGTCACAGTGTTATTGATACTGATCAAGGAATTGAAGTTTCAGATATCTCCACCTCGAAGGTAACCTTCGCAAAGATGAGCGAAGAAGAAATTCAGGATTATGTTGATAGTAAAGAGCCATTAGAAGTTGCAGGAGGATTTACTTTAGATGGCCTAAGTGCCCCGTTTATTACACACATTGAGGGTGACCCCAGTGGAATCATTGGACTTTCACTTCCAACCCTCCGAAAAATTACTATTAACCTAGGGCTCAAATGGTCTGATGTGTCTCCGGTGAAGGCAACACGATGAGTAAGAAGATATCCGCAGTACTCATAGCAAACCGTGGAGAAATTGCTGTTCGAGTCGCTCGTGCATGCCGGGATCACGGTGTGAAATCAATAGCAATTTATTCAGATGAAGACCGCAACTCTCTCCATGTCGCTACAGCTGATGAGGCATATGCACTTAATGGATTATCTGCTGCTGAAAGCTATCTTGACCAAACTAAAATTTTAAAGATTGCCAAAGACGCAGGCGCCGACGCAATTCACCCTGGTTATGGCTTCTTGTCTGAAAATGCTGAGTTTGCAGAGCGCGTTATTCAAGCAGGTCTTGTATGGATTGGTCCTCCTCCCGCTGCAATTCGTGCGCTTGGTGACAAAGTTTCTGCTCGCAAGATCGCAGCAAAAGTTGGGGCACCGCTTGTCGCTGGTACTGCAGATCCAGTTGATTCACCTGATGAAGTAATTGAATTCGCTAAAAAACATGGTCTGCCTGTTGCAATTAAAGCAGCACATGGAGGTGGAGGCCGCGGTCTTAAAGTTGCCTTCACATTGGAAGAAATTCCAGAACTTTTTGCCTCTGCTGTCCGTGAAGCAATTGCAGGATTTGGTCGAGGCGAGTGCTTTGTTGAGCGTTATCTCGATAAACCTCGCCACGTTGAGACACAGTGCCTAGTTGATTCACATGGCAATGCCGTTGTTGTCAGCACACGCGATTGCTCACTTCAACGTCGTCATCAAAAACTTGTGGAAGAAGCCCCGGCTCCATTTCTCAGCGATGCACAGGTCAAACAGTTATATGACTCCAGTAAAGCGATCATGCGTGAGGTTGGTTATGTTGGCGCAGGTACATGTGAATTCTTAGTAGGAAAAGATGGGACGATCTCATTTCTTGAGGTAAATACCCGCCTGCAAGTAGAACACCCAGTCAGTGAAGAAGTAACCGGTTTAGATCTAGTTCGTGAACAGCTCAAGATTGCTTCTGGTGAAAAGATAAGCCCTATCGACCCAGTTATTCGTGGCCACAGTATTGAATTTAGAATTAATGGTGAAGATCCAGGAAATGGCTTCTTGCCTTCACTTGGAACAATTACAAAGTGGGAAGTTCCTTCAGGGCCTGGCGTACGGATCGATGCAGGTTTTGATCATGGCCACACTATTGGTTCACATTTTGATTCATTGCTCGCAAAGTTAATCGTGACTGCGGCAACTCGAGAAGAGGCTATTGAGAGAGCTCGTCGAGCGCTTCGTGAGTTTGATATTGGTGGCCTTGCAACTGCTCTTCCTTTCCATCGCGCCATCGTGAATGATCCTAATTTCACGAAAGAATTTAAAGTCTATACAAGCTATATAGAAAATGAATTCAAAAACGATATTGAACAGTTCTCATATAAGCAGGGAGTTGCAGAATCCCATGCTGCTTCTCAAAAAGTTGTGGCCGAGGTCAATGGGCACCGATTTGAAGTAGTTGTCCACTCAGAAGAAAAAGGCGATAAGCGTCACAAGATTAAGAGCAATGTCCTAGGCAAATCGACAGGAAATACACTGAATAGTCCGATGCAGGGAACTGTAGTGAAAATTGTTAAGGCCAACGGTGATCGTGTTGAGGCCGGAGATCTCATAGTTGTTCTTGAGGCCATGAAAATGGAACAACCACTTATTGCTCATAAAGCAGGAACTGTTGCTAAATTACAAATTGGTGTCGGCCAAACTGTTTCGAGTGGTGAAACTCTCTGCGTAATTGACGATGAGTAACTCTCTCACCTCTGGAACTCGTTTACTGCTTTAGCTGATCCAAGTGACCAACGCGGTGATTGGTTGTGAGTTCTAAAATTTCACTCAATGTCAGTTTTCCTCGTTCAGCATGAATGCCAGTCCGATTCCAATCTTGTGGAGCAACCTGCTTGAGTATGTCGACCATGTGGGCACATGAGGCTTCGATGGCCGCAATCGAAAGATCCACACTACGTCCTGGATAGTGCAGCGCTGTTGGAAAAATTTCTTCATCAAACGGAACTATTGCTGGGCTATCAACACTAAGCATGTTAAGCAAGCGCACTGCGAAATGTGCATCTGAATCTGCCATGTGGTGAATCACATATGCGTGTGACCACTCTCCTTCTTTTGGAGAAGTATTCACTGTATCTGGTGAGATGGCTCGTGCATAGCCGCAGAATTCTTTAGTTGCTGCCTCAAACTGGCGAAGTATCTCTTTTGTCATACCTAGATAATACTCATGGATCTACAGATTTGATAAGGGGCAACGATGAATTACCCTCTAGGGATTAAGCCCACTTTGTTATAAACATCAGCAAGAGTCTTATCGGCAACAGCTTCTGCCTTTTGCGCCCCTGCTTTTAGAATCTTTTCCAAATGAGATCTATCATCAAGTAACTCAAGAGTCTGCTTGCGAATAGGTGCTAAGTAGTTTGTCACTACTTCAGCAACAGCTTCCTTGAAATCACCATAGCCTTTTCCTTCAAATTCTTTCTCAACATCAGAAATCTTGCTTCCGGAGAGTGCTGAGTAAATTGTGAGTAGATTTGAGATTCCTGGCTTTTCTTTCTCATCAAATTTAATTTCTCGCCCGGTATCAGTTACCGCACTTTTGATCTTCTTTGTATTTACTTCCGGTGTTTCCAAAATTTCAATAAGACCAGACAGGGAGTCAGCAGATTTACTCATCTTTGATGTGGGATCTTGAAGATCATAAATCTTTGCACCAGCTTTGAGAATATAACCCTCAGGGAGGGTGAAAGTTTGCCCATATGTGGAATTAAACCTCTGCGCAAGATCACGAGTGAGTTCAATATGTTGGCGCTGATCTTCGCCGACTGGAACTTGTTTTGCTTGGTAAAGCAAAATATCTGCCGCCATCAACATTGGATATGTGAAAACTCCAACGCCTATACGCTCATTGCCAACTTTTTGGGATTTATCTTTGAACTGAGTCATTCGGCTTGCTTCACCAAATCCAGTCAAGCATTCCATTACCCAAGCTAATTGATTATGAGCAGGAACATGTGATTGAACAAAAAGTGTGCAGTGATCTGGATTAAGTCCCAGGGCTATAAGTTGGGCTACCGAAGTCAAAGTATTTTGATGTAATTCTTTTGGATCAGGAGATGATGTCAGCGCGTGTAAATCTACGACGCAGTAAAAAGCGTCATGGGTGTTTTGTAGTTCAACCCATTGCTTTACCGCGCCTAGATAATTGCCCAGGTGGAATGAGCCATTGGTTGGCTGAATACCTGATAGGACTCGATCTTTACTCACGGGGCTTATCTTCCCATTCCATGCGTGAGATGAGTAACTGACCTGCCCGCTTTCCTTCAATAGATAAAACTTTAATCCGAGCAGTTGCAAGTGAAATCACATCGTTGACCTGTGCAAGCCTGCCAAGTGAGTGCATAACGTACCCACCAACCGTTTCATAGGGCCCATCAGGTATTTCAATGCCAGTCTGTTCCTTGAGGTCTTCTAGTGAAATAAGTGCGTCTACCTCGAAATCTCCAGACCGTGCCTGAGCTGTCACTTCAGTGGACAAGGTGTCGTACTCATCATGGATATCACCAATAAAACATTCGACGATGTCTTCAAGCGTGATGATGCCATCTGTTCCGCCGTATTCATCTAAAACTATTGCAAGGTGAGCTCTGCGTGCTCGCATCTCGGTAAGTGCCGGCAGCACTCCTTTGGTACCGGGTAAAAAGATGACGGGGCGCATAATTTCAAAAATCGACTTGGATAATTCAGAATCTTGAAGATTTAACAGGTCTCGAACATGGATAAAGCCAACCACTTCGTCGCTACTTCCGCGTGTGATTGGGTATCGAGAGTGGGCAGTAGTTTTTGCTTCTACCATCGCTTCTTTAATTGTTAGCGTAGCATCAAGAAAATCAACTTCAATTCTTGGAACCATAATTTCATGAAGTGATAGATCGCCGGTTTCAAACACGTCTTCAACGATATCGCGTTCTTCATCTGAAAGCGCAGCATGGCCCGTGACCATATCAACTAGTTCAGCTTCGCTAATTTCACTTCGAACTTCGTGTGATTTCACGCCAAAGAGTCGAACAATTACATCGGTTGATTTAGAAAGCAGCCAGATTGCAGGTCTAAATATTTCAGCAATTCGATCAATAATTGGAGCTGATGCGAGCGCAATTTTCTCGGTGCGATAAAGCGCTAATCGCTTTGGT